>PVBE012081897.1_pt1 | contig 21918 bp, 15 predicted proteins | sample 1631181 | NCBI WGS metagenome assembly PVBE01 (sample SAMN08397723, study PRJNA350692) | Marine metagenome, whole genome shotgun sequencing project. | isolation source: water | place: Pacific Ocean | collected 2012-04 | reverse complement strand
GGGCAGGCCGGGGGCCTGGTCCTGGACGGCGGAGAGGATCTCGACGCGCTTGATGGAGTCGATGCCGAGGTCGTCCTCGAGGCTCATGGTGAGGTCGAGCATCTCGGCGGGGTAGCCGGTCTTGTCGGCGACGACGTCGAGCATGACGCGGTGCAGGTCGAGTGCGGGGGCTGCTGGGGCCGCGGGCTGAGCTGCGGGGGCAGGGGTCGGTTCGGGGGCTGCGGCGATGGGGGCGACGGCGGGCGGTGCGGGCATGGTTGGGGCTGCGGTCGCCGCGGCCGGAGCGTGTACGGGGAGGGGAACGGGCAGGGGCACGGGCATGGGCACGTTCACGGGGACGGGGACGGGCACGGGTGAGACCGCTGCGGCGGGTGCGTGGGCGGTGGGTAGGGTGCCGGAGAGCGCGGTGAGACCGACGAAGCTGGCCTTGGCGGCTTCGAGGTAGGCCGCGTGGCTGGCGGCCATCGAGTGCTGGAAGGCGGTGTGCGCGTCCGCGGTCTGCTTCTGCGCTTCCTGCCAGGCGTCCATCCAGCCGGCGGGCAGCGCGGTGGGCTGGGGGGCGGCGTGGACGGCGGGGGCCGCGGCGATCGGGATCGGTGCGGGCGCCGGCGCCGGGACGGGCGCTGGTGCGGCGACGGGCTCGACGCGCTCGGGGTTGGGCGAGGGCAGATCGGCGGCGCCGCCCGGGGGCGGGTAGGGCTTGCCGGTGTTGGAGCCGCTGATCGCGACCGCGAGCTTCGGTGCCTTGCGCTCGGCCGGGTTGTCGGGTGCGGCGTACTCGCTCCACAGGGCGGGCAGATCCATCGCCACACCCGCTGCGGCGAGCTGGGCGAGGCCGGAGAGCAGCGCGCGCACGCCGGCGCGGCCCTTCTTGTCGAGGGCGACCACCGCGTGGGCACGGTCGCCGAGGATCCGGCTGACGAGGCCGGTCAGGACCGAGCCGGGGCCGACCTCGACGAAGGTGCGTGCGCCCGCTTCGTACATGGCCTCGACCATCTCGACGAACCGGACCGGCTCGGCGACGGCCGCGGCGAGGCGGTCGCGCATCGCGTCGGATTCGGGGTCGTACGGCGCGGCGGCGGCGTTGGAGAAGATCGGGAGCGAAGGCGCCGCGAAGGGGACGCCGCCGAGGTGCTCGCGCAGCGGGCCGGTGGCGCCGGCCACGACCTTCGAGTGGAACGCGGTCGCCACCGGGAGCCGGCGGGCGCGGATGCCTCGATCGGCCAGGGCTGTCTCGAGGGCATCGATGGCGTCGGTGGGGCCCGAGAGCACGACCTGCTCGGGGCCGTTGTGGTTGGCGACCGTGACGTCGATGCCGAGCTCTTCGACGAGCGCGGTGACGGTCGATATCGGCTTGCTGACGACGGTCATCGAGCCGGGGGTGGCCGCGGCCTCCGCCATCAGCTCGCCGCGGCGGCGGGCGACCGCGACGACGTCGTCTGCGGAGAGCGCCCGTGCGGCGTGCAGCGCGGTGACCTCGCCCAGGCTGTGGCCGGCGACCATCGCCGGAGCGACGCCGATGGAGCGCAGCAGTTCGAGCATGGCCAGGCTGGTGCAGACGATGGCGGGCTGCGCCCACTCGGTCGCCGTGAGGCGGCTCGTCTGAGCTGCGCGGGCCTCGTCGTCGAAGACGCTCGGCGGGAAGACCACCTCGTGCAGAGGCAGACGTTCGGCCACCGCGTCCCAGGGCCTGCGCGCGACCTCGAAGCTCATCGCGAGCTCGGCGCCCATACCCACGTATTGGCTGCCCTGTCCCGGGAAGACGAAGGCGAGCTCGCCGGGGCGCTCGCCCACGCCGTAGTGGGCGCCGTCGGGGGTCGAGACGGGCGCGTCCGGGGCGGCCTCGATCTTCTGCGCCATCCGCTCGAGCTTCGCCTTCAGGTCGGACTCGTCGGTCGCGACGATCGCGAGGCGCGCGGGCGCAGCAGCGTCGAAGGCCTGCTGCGAGGTGTGCGCGTGCCATGCGAGGGCACCGCCGGCGGTGGCGCTGCCGGCCATCTCCCGCGCGGCCCGGACGACCGCGGCGCCGTTCACGCCGCTCAGCAGCACGAGCTCGTGGCTGTTCGTGCGCAGGCGCGGGGCGCGACCCGAGCGGGGTGTGTACTCCTCGAGGGCCACGTGGAAGTTGGAGCCGCCGAAGCCGAAGGCGCTGACGCCGGCCCGTCGGGGGTAGTCGGCCCCGCGGATCCAGGGGCGCGCCTCGGTGTTGATCTGGAAGGGGCTCGCCTCGATGTCGAGCTTCGGGTTCGGACGGTCGACCTTGATCGTGGGCGGCAGCACCTTGTGGTGCAGGCCCATCACGGCCTTGAACAACCCGGCGGCGCCGGCGGCGGCCTTGGCGTGGCCGATCTGGGACTTCACCGACCCGAGGGTGCACCACTGGCGGTCCTCGCGGCCGGACGCCTCGAAGACCGAGCACAGACCCTTGAACTCGGCGGCGTCGCCGGCCTTGGTGCCGGTGCCGTGCGCCTCGACGAGCTCGATGGTGTCGGCGCCGAAGCCCGCGCGGTCGTACGCGCGCTCGAGGGCGCGGGCCTGTCCGGCCGAGACGGGGGCGTAGACCGCGGTGTTGCCGCCGTCGGAGCTCGCGCCGATGCCCTTGATCACGGCGTACACGTGGTCGCCGTCGCGCTCGGCGTCGGCCAGGCGCTTGAGCGCGACCATGCCGATGCCTTCGCCGAGCATCGTGCCGTCGGCCTGGTCGGAGAACGGACGGCAGTCACCGCTCGTGCTCAGGGCCGGCGTCTTGCTGAAGCACATGTACATGAAGATGTCGTTCATGGTGTCGACGCCCCCGGCGACGACCATGTCCGAGTCCCCGAGGTACAGCTCGTTGGCCGCCATCGACAGCGCCGAGAAGGCCGACGCGCACGCGGCGTCGGTCACGCAATTCGTGCCGCCGAGATCGAGGCGGTTGGCGATGCGTCCGGCGACGACGTTGCCGAGCAGCCCGGGGAAGGTGCTCTCCTGCCACGGGACGTAGCTGTCGGAGATGCGGTCGCAGACCGACTGGACCTGTGACTCCGGCAGACCCGAGTCGCGCAGCGCCTTGACCCAGACCGGGCGCTGCAGACGGCTGACCATCGACGCCAGGAGCTCCTGGGCCGAGGTCACGCCGAGGATGACCGAGATGCGCTTGCGGTCGAGCGTGTCGGGCTGGCCCTGCGAGGCGTCCGCGAGCACGCGCTGCGCGACGATGAGCGCCAGCAGCTGCGCGGTGTCGGTGGCTGGGATCGTCGAGGGCGGGACGCCCCACGCCATCGGGTCGAAGTCGACCTCGGGCAGGAACCCGCCGCGCTTGGCGTACGTCTTGTCCGGCGCCGAGGGGTCCGGGTCGTAGTAATCCTCGATGAGCCAATGCCCCGGGGGGACGTCGGTCATCAGGTCGTTGCCTTCGAGGATGTTCGACCAGAAGCCGGTCGCGTCCAGCGAGCCCGGAAACAGGGCGCTCACGCCAACGATGGCGAGCGGCGGGCGGGCGGGGGTTGCGTTGTCGGACACAGGTGACCTCGGGTCAGCAGGTTCGGGGGGTCGGGCGGAAGTCGAAGGCGGTCGCCGGCACGGGCACACCCGCGCTGCGCAGCTGCTGGGCGCGGGTGATGGCCGCGGCGCCCTCGAGCAGATTCAAGGCCACGTCTGCGGCCCCTCGGCGCGCCGGATCCTCGAGGAAGGTGCCTCGGGTCCAGCGGTTGAAGGCGCCCATGGCAGGGCCGCACCAGATCTGGTAGTCGACGCGCCGTTCGGCGTCGCCGGCGATGGCCCAGCGGCTGGCCTGGCCCAGATACGAGCGGAACACGAGCGCCATCTTGTGCTTCGGGTCGCGCTCGGCGCGCGCCACCTCGGCGGGGTCACGGCCCTGCCAGAACGCGCGGGTCGAGGCCCACTCGTCGGCGAGGCTGCGGCGGAAGAACTGCCGTTCGAGGCGCGCGCGGTCCTCCGCCGGGATCTCTTCGAGCGCCGAGCAGGTGCGGTACAGCGCGTAGAGCTTGCGTGCGCGTGCCGCAAACATCGTCCCGCGGAGCAGCACCTGGACCTCGACGCCTTGCTCGAACATGTCGGCCGCCGGGGCCATGCCCACGTCGCCGATGCCGGCCTCCGCGAGCATCGCGCGGCCACCGGCGTCCAGGCCCGACTCGACGCAGGCCTGGTTGATTGACCCGGTCAGCACGTACGCGGCGCCGAGCGCGAACGCGGAGGCGACGGCGGTCGGGGTGCCGATGCCGCCCGCGGCGCCGACCCGCACCGGTCGCTCGTAGCCGTGGCGGGCGACGCACTCGTCACGCAGCGCGGCGATGGTCGGCAGCAGCGCGCCGAGCGGCCGGTTGTCGGTGTGGCCGCCGGAGTCCGACTCAGCGGTGAGGTCCTCGGCGACCGGCACTCGGCGCGCCAGCTCGCCTTCCTGAGCCGTGAGGCGTCCCGCGGCGACGAGCGCGGCGAGCATCTCGGCCGGCGCAGGGTTGAGGAAGTGGGCGGCCACGTCGGGGTGCGAGATCTTCGCGAAGACGTGATTCTGGCGCTGGATGCGTCCATCGGGCCCGACCGAGAGCCCGGTCGCGGCGTAGCGCACGATGTGCGGCGTCAGCCCGAGGTATGCCGCGGCGGAGACGCGGCGCACACCGCGGCGCAGGTAGAGATCACAGACCGCCTCTTCGAGCGCCGGCTCGTTGGGCGAGTGGATGAGGTTCGAACCCCACGCCTCGTCGGGTCGCATCGTGCGCTGGAGCTCGTCGATCGCAGCCTCGACCCGCGCGAGCGGCAGCCCGGCCGCGCCGAAGAAGCCCAGCATCCCGGCTCGTCCCATCGCCGCGACCAGGCGGGTCGTCGCGATGCCGTTGGCCATGGCGCCCGCTACGTACGCGTAGCGCGTGCCGTGCGCGTCCAGGAAGGTCCGGTCGCCCAGCCACTCGGGGTAGATCGGCGGCACCGCGCCCCAGAGCGGCCAGCTCGAGCCCGCGCTGTCTCCATTCGCGCCGCCGACCTCGCCGCCGAGGCCGACACCGAGGTGTCCGCCTTCGCCCCGAACGATGTAAGCTGGCTCGCGAAATCGGCCCACGAGGGCGCCGATGTCGTCCGGGCGAAACGCTGGAGGCGCGGAGCCCGAGCGCCAGAGGCCCGAGGCGGATGGAGCGGCGATGGTCATGGTCCCCGGGAAAAGTGCGCCTCAGTGGCACTTGCGCTTGAGGCGCACTCTATAGTCGTTCCGGCCTGGAAGAACCAGCAGTGTCACTACGCGAACAAAAGAAAGCCGAAACGCGCGCCACCATCCTGGCTGCGGCGCGCACGCTTTTCTCTGCGCGCGGGTTCGACTCGACCACGATCGATGAGGTCTGCCGGGCCTCCCGCGTTTCGCGACGCACCTTCTTCCGCTACTTCGACTCGAAGGAAGGACTCGTCTTTCCCAACCGCGAGGCGCGGCTCGCGCGCTTCCGCCGCTACGTGGAAGCCCGCGGGCCCGACGAGAGCGTCTTCGAGCGCCTCAGCAGCGCGACGGCGACCTTCGCCGCCGAGTACACCGCCCACCGCGAGCCGATGCTGGCCTCGCAGGAGATGGTGAACACCTCGTCGCGGCTCCTCGCGCGTGAGCGCGCAATTGACTACGAGTGGGAGCGCGCCCTCGAGGCGGCCTTCGCGACCGAGGCGCCAGACTCCGAGAAGGGGCGCAGGCACGCGCGCGTCCTCGCCGGCGCGACCATCGGCGTCATCCGCGCCACGATGCGCTACTGGTTCAGCGAAGAGGGCGCGCACGAGGATCTGTACGCCCTCGGACGCGACGCCCTCGCGTCGCTGCAGAATGGCTTCCGGCTGGAGCCGGAGTAGCCCGCGTTGAGGGTCACCCTCTTGCTCTGCCTGCTCGCGGGTTGCAGCCGCCCCGAGCCCCCGCCGCCACCGGTCCCCGAGATCCCGGTCGAGGCGCGCTTCGCCGGCTGCGCGGAGATGCGTAGCGGTCCTCTCTGCATCCTGGGTCCAGAACGCAAGCTCACGATCTGGGTGCGCCACGTGCCCGGCGTCGCGTTCGAGGTCCGCGCCTCGGGGCAGGTCCTGACCGCCATCACCGCGGACGTCGAGGGCGGCCGTCGCTTCGAACTGACGATCCCGGAGGGTGCCTCCGAGGTGAAGGTGGTCCCGCGCGGCGCCCGCGGCCGCTGGAAGCTGGCGTTCGGCGTCGCCGATCCCCTGCCCGTGATCGAAGAGGCGCGCGCCCTCCGACGAACGAAGCCAGCCGTCGCGACCGCGCTGCTCGAGAAGGCCCTCCCGAAGCTGGCACCCGAACGCCGCGGCGAAGCGCTCGGTCTTCTCGGGCGCCTCGCCCACGACCAAGGTCAGGCTGAGGTGGCCTTTGTGCGACTGCGAGAGGCGATCGCGGCGAACAAGGCCCACGGTCGCGTGTCCCTCGCGTTCAACGACGGCATCGCGCTGTCCTACTTCCTCGCGCACTCCGCGCTGCGGCTGGCCGAGGCTCGCAAGGTGATGGAGAGCGAGCTCGAGCCGCTCGCTGCGACCTTCGACGAAGGCGCGGCGGGGCTGCCGTACTACCAGGCGCTCGTCGCCGAGAAGGCCGGCGACCTTCGGACCGCGCTTCGCCGGCTGCGCGAGGCCGCCCGCGCCACCGCGGCGGTCGGGCTGCACAGCGTCCGCCGCTACTCACTGCAGATTCTAGCGGTCGACCTCCAGCTGGTCGGGCAGGCGGACGAGGCGGCCGCCACCGTGAAGCTGCTCCGCCAGGAGATGGCCCGCGTGACCGACTCCTGCGAGCGCGCGCGTGTCCTCGACAACATCGCCTGGGTGCGGCTGCTCCATTGCGAGGCGGCCGCCGGGGACGCGTGCGCGCGGTTGCTCGATCCGGCTCGGACTTCGCTCGAGCTCTGTCCGGGGCAGGGGATCGCCCAGGCGAACCTCGCTCACGCGCACCTGCTCGGCGGTGAGCCGGCGCTGGCGCTCGAAGCGGTGCAGGCGGCTCGGAAGTCCGCCCGGCTCGAGGACCACACCCGGGTCTGGCTCGACGACCTGGAGGCGCGCGTTCGGCTCGCCCAGGGCGCCGACGCGGCGGCGGTCGCCCTGTATCGTGGGCTCGAGCGGCGCGGCATCGAAGGGCGGACGCCGGACGTTGTCTGGCGTGCCGTGCTCGGCCAGGGACATGCGCACCTGCGTGCGGGGCGGCTGGAGCAGTCAGTGGACGCGTTCGCGCGCGCCGAAGTGCTGCTGGACGACCTCGCCGTGGCGCTGCCTCTGCACCAGGGGCGCGAGACCTTCCTCGCGGACCGTACACGCGCGACCCGCGACCAGCTGGATGTGCTTCTGCGGCTCGGGCGCCCCGAAGCGGCCTTCGCTGTGGCGAGGCGTGCTCGGTCCAGGGTCGTCCGCCACCTGCAGCGCTTCGACCGTCTCGGCAAGCTCTCGGCCGAGGAACGCGACCGATGGGATGCGGCGATCTCGGCCTACCGAAGAGGGCGCAAGGCCGCGAAGCCGGAAGCTGCGCGGCTGCGCGCGCTACTCGACGACGCCTTCGCCGTTCTGGCGGAGGCGCCGGTGCGACGCGGGTTGAGGGCGCCTGCGCGCGGTGAACTCTGGCTCGCGTATCACCCACTTCCGGAGGGCTGGGCGGCCTTCGGCGCCACGGCGGGTCAGGTGGTCGCCCATCGACTCGGCGACGTCGATCCGAAAGCGTCCGCGGAGGTGCTCTCCGAGCGGCTGCTCTGGCCGTTCGCCGAGCAGCTTGCTACCGCCGAGCGTCTCCGCATCCTGCCGTACGGTGTCCTTCGGGACCTCGACTTCCACGCCCTGCCGTGGCAAGGCGCGCCCCTTGTCGCCGCGTTGCCCGTCGCGTACCCGCTCGACCTCCCCGAGCGGCCGCCGGTCGCTGCCGGTCGGCGTCGCGCGGTCGTGGTCGCCGACCCGCTCGGTGACCTGCCAGGGGCGTTGAACGAAGCGCGCGCGGTGCGAGCGGCGTTGGAGGCACAGCGCTGGTCGGTCCTCACGCTCCGCGGGTCGAAAGCGAGCGGGGCGTCTTTGCGCGCCTCGTTGTGGGACGCCTCGGTGCTCCATTACGCCGGGCATGGTGTTTTCGCTGGGCGCGGCGGGTGGGACAGCGCCTTGCGGCTCGCCGACCGGCGGCTGACGGTCGGCGACATCCTGGCGTTGCCGCGGGTGCCGCCGCGGGTGGTGCTCTCGGGCTGCGAGACGGCGCGTACGGGGCGAGACGCGCCCCTGGCGAGCGTCGGTCTGGCAAACGCCTTCCTCGCTGGCGGGGCCGAGGAGGTCGTCGCGGCGGTCCGCCCGGTGGACGACGCGATGACGACCCAGCTCGTCGCGTCTCTCTACGCTGGCGCCCCGGACGAGCCGGTGGAGGTCGGTCTGCGGCGGGCCCAGCTGGCGCTTCTGTCTGCGTCTGGCGTCGTTCCCAGCCGACGCCTGCGAGGGGTGGGCGCGGTCCCGGTCTCGAAGGACGCTGATTGGGCTGCGTTCAGGGCCCTTCTCCGCTGAGAGCGTGCTAGAACCTTGGCCGGGACGAGGAGTGTCAAGATGCGTGCAGTCGTTCTTACCGCGGTGACATCGCTGACTCTGTTCGGGTGCCCGAACGACGACCCCGTGCCCGACGACGGCGTGCCAGAGGCAGGGCTGCCCGACATGGTAGCCGGCGAGATGGGCACGGATATGAGCGCCGACCAGGGCGTCGACGACGACGGGGGGCCGCCGGACGCCGTCGCCGGGAGCGACGTCGAATGGGTCGAGCTGTGCCCGGACGGTGAGGAGGGCTGCGAGGTCGACGCGGCCACGCCGGTGGCGCTCGACGAGGCGTGCGGCTACGGCCAGGTCATCACCAGCACGACCGGCGAGGGCGTCGAGTGCGTCGAGCTCGTCGACGAGGCCGGGTGGTCCGGCGGACCCCTCTTCCAGCTGCTCGTCAACGGGGAGCCCGTGCCAGGGCTCTTGCGTCCGGACGACGCTGCCCCGCGCTTCTGCCGCTACGAATTCGTAGGCGGGGGCGATCCGGAGGAGAGCCTGGACCGCCTCAGAGCAGCGCTTGGCGAGAGCCTCGACCGGCTGGAGCCCGATTGCCATGTGTCCGGTGGGATGCAGACTTTCCCTGCGCTCGCATCGGAGCTTCTCGCGCGCTTCGCACGCAACGCGGGCGCGGTCCCCCCGGCGATGGCGCTGCCGCAGATCGTCACCGCGGACGAGGTGTTTCCCGCGCCGGTGCGGGTCGCGATCATCGACACAGCTGCGGATGGCCCTGTCTGGGCACCGGGACAGGCCGCCCACTCGCCACATGGGCGCGACATGGGCCGAATCGTCAAAGCGTTGGGTTGTCCGGATTGCGCCAACTCCGGCGACGAGCAGCTGCAGCTGACCAGCCACGCCGGGCTCGATCTGGTGCGGGCGATGACTGGCGAGATCGCGCCGGATCCGGCGGGCGGAGACTTCGGCTACCAGGGCACCGTCGCCGCGCGCATCTACGAGGCGGTCGCGCGCTGGCTCAGCGACGAGGCACCCGAAGCGCGGCGGCCGCTCATCATCAACCTCTCCATCGGCTGGGAGCCGCTCTACAACGTGGACGAAGAGGAGGTGCAGCAGCTGCGCGCCGACGCGGTGCAGCGCGCGGTCGAGTTCGCCGCCTGCCAGGGTGCGCTCGTCATCGCCGCCGCGGGCAACGACCCGGGCGGTCCCACCGTCGTCGAGGGTCCGACCTGGCCGGGCGCTCTCGAGACGCGCCTCGACGCATGCGCCGGCGGGGGCGTCTACGCGCCGGTCGTGCACGCGGTCGGCGGGGTCGACGGGCTCGACGAGTCGATTGACAAGAGCCGGCCCGACAGCCGTCCCCGGCTGGTGGGCTACTCCTTCTTCGCCGCGGCCACCAACGACGCGGGTCAGGACCTCTCCGGCCCGTACACCGGGACCTCGGTAGCGACCGCCGTGGCCTCGGCCGCCGCGGCGATCGTGTGGCGCTACCAGCCGGAGCTCACCGCCGCCGAGGTGATGCAGTACGTCTACGAGGCCGCCGTCCCCACCGCGCTGCCAGTGGAGCACTGTCTCGGGCCGGCGCTCAATCCGCCGCAGCCCTGCGCTCCGGTGAGCCATCGTGTTTCGGTCTGCGAGGCGGCGCGGCAGGCGATCGACAGGGTGTGCTTGGCGGACCCGATGGCGGGCGGCTGCCCGGCGATGCTCGACTGCGACACGCCGGGCGCTGCGATGGGCGGCAACCCGGCCATCCCTGCCATGCCGATGTGGGCCGCGACCGAGGTGCCGGCCGGGGAGATCTCGTCCCCGCCCCAGTCGGTCGCGGGCTGTAGTGCGCCCATCCGAACGGGCACCACGGTGGGTGCGGATCCGTGCCCCGACGAGACGCAGCACGGCGGTGGTCTGCTGCCCTGGCTGGTGCTGCCGCAACCCAGCAACCCGGGCTGTCACGTCTGCGCGCTCGGCACCTCGAGCGGGACGCTGTGGTACGAGCCGGGTGATTGGCCGTCCGCGCTGACGTCCCCCAAGCTGCGCGTCGGCGTACCGGGCGGCAGCGAGGTGAGCTACGACCTGTCGGTGGGGACCGCCACCAGCGGCCTGTCGGGCGGAACGCTCTACAAGTTCACTGGGCTCAAGCTGCCCGGCACCATCAAGTACGCGGTCGTCACGTTCAGCACCTCGAGCAAGAGCGGGAGCAAGATCTCCGGCAAGGACCAGCTGATCCTCTACTGAGCGCGGGGTACGGCCACCGTCGTCTCCAGCGGCCCATCGCGGCGAAGCGCGTAGTACAGCGGCAGCGGTGCCATCAGCGGGCCGAAGCGGAAGACCTCCCAGCCGAGCAGCAGGTTCGAGTCGTCGTCGAGGGCCACCAGCGGGGTGAAGCCGAAGCGGCCGAAGTCGAGGCGCTTGTTCCCGGCCACCGTGTAGTCGAGGTAGTGGGCGCCGGACCACCGCGGGAAGCGCACGCCGTCCGCGGAGCGCACGTGGTAGTGGCCGAAGGTGAGCGCGCGGCCCTTCCGGTCGGTCATCGGCACCTGCTCGCCCTCGACGCCGCGCTGCTCCAGGCGGACGTTCCAGCCTCGCAGCACGTCGCCGTCACGGTGGAAGGTCTTACGGAAGGTCTTCCATAAGAGCCGCGCGGCGGCCGGCGGCAGGCTGAGGTCGAGGCCGAGGTAGCGCGTATTCGCCATCGCCTCGAGGTCGAGCGGGCGGCCCGATTGGAGCAGGGCGTGGAGGTCCGCGCGCGGGCGGCCGACGAGGTCATCGAGCTTCATCACAGGGTACTCCGGCCGGGTTGATCGCTGATCGCGCAGACCAGCGGGTCGATGCCAAGGAGGGACGACGAAGGCGTGCTAGAGGCACGTCGAGGAGGAGCGACGCCGGCATCGGCCTGCTGGGCAAGCGAGCGGCGGTCGACCCGGTCGGAGAACTCTGTGTTCAGAGTGACTCCAGGACTCGGAGGCCGCAGAGCGCGGCGACCGCCATGATTGGGATCTGCGGGTTCACGCCGAGGTTGCTCGGGAACACGCTCGAGTCGGCGACGTACAGGCCGTCCACCGTGTGATGTCGGAAGTCGGGGCGCACCACGCTGCGAGCCGGGTCAGAGCCCATGCGGCAGGTGCCGAACATGTGCGTCACGGCGGACATGAAGGCGCCCGGGCGGGCCGGTCCTTCCTGTTCAAGGCGCTGTAGTTCGCGGGGGTGTGAGACGGACTCGTCGAAGCCGCGGACGCCGGGGGACACCCGCTCTGCACCGGCCGCGAACATCATCTCCCCCAACACGCGCAGGGCGCGCCGGAACTGGCGCACATCATCGGGGGCGGGTCGGAAGGAGACCACGGTGCGTCCCAGGACGCGGCGGACGCGGCCCTCGGCCTTGGCGCGAACGGCGGCGCCCCAATCGAGCCAGTGGGCCATGTCGTCGACCTGGGCGCCGAGGCGCCGGCCGACCCCGTCGAGGCGCCCCGCGAGGATGCCCAGGCCGAAGCCGAGGGCCTCGAATTTCAGACCATCGCCGCGCAGCCCGGTCACCTCGTGTCCCTGGGTCGCGCCCTCCCACATGCGCACGGGCTCGGCGAAGCGGCCGGCCATCGAGACCCCGGGGTGGCATGTGAAGTGCCGGCCGACCGGGCCGTGACGGATGCGGTTTCGCAGCAGCAGCCCAGGGGTCTGCACCGCGCTCGCTGCCAACACGACCCGCGGTGCTCGGACCTCGACGGCGCCGCCGCCCGATGCCCGCCCGGTGACGCCGGTGATGCGTCCGCGCCGTCGTGGCAGGCCGTGCACCTCGACCGAGCTGAGCACGTGGGCGCCCGCGGCCATCGCGTCTGCGAGCAGCGTGCGGTCGACCGAGAGCTTGCGGCCCTTCGGGCAGCCCTGCATGCACCGGCCGAGACCGTCGCAGCCGCGTACGTTGCGGCGGATCGGTCGATGTGAGAGCCCGAGGGCCTGCGCGCCGCGGGCCATCAACAGGTTCTTGGGTCCCGCGACCTGCGCGTCTGTTGGTGCCACGTTGAGGCGGCCTTCCACCTCGTCGGTGGCGGCCTCGAGCGCGGACCACGAGAGCGTCTCGCCCAGCGCGGGGTCGGCGTCGAGCCACTCGCGGTGTACGTCCCGCGGGGTGCGCCAGCAGATGGCCCCGTTGATGGGTGAGCTTCCGCCGACCATGCGCCCCTGCAAATAGGGGATCGGCGCCGGCCCGACGAGCACCTGGGCACCCATCCCGCGATAGCTCTGGCTCATCGCCGAGAACGCGCTCTCCGGGAACGCCTCGGGCTCGATCCACGGCCCGGCTTCCAGCACGACCACCCGCGCCCCGCCCTGCGCAGCGACCCGCGCGAAGGCGGCGCCCGCCGGTCCGCTGCCGACCACTGCGATGTCCGCGTCGAAGCGCGCGCGGCCACCAACGGTTCGTCCGTCGACGCGCATCAGCGGTCTTCCCGGGTGCCCGACTGGACGGCCGGGTCGTCGAAGTGGGCGAAGCACGCGACGACCTTCGCGATCTCGAGCAGCTCGCTCGTCACGGGCATGTCAGCGAGCCGCTGCACCACCTCGTCTCGCTCGGCGGCGGACAGCGCGGAGAGCGGCCGCCGGTGTCCGAGCGCGAGCGGGGCGACACCGACCACCGCGCTGGTCACCCCCATCGCGACCCTCAGGTGCAATGGGGCCGCCTGCCGGAAGCGCGGCCAGAAGTCGACGGCGGGCCGGGTGCCCGGGAGCACCGCGTCCAGCACCGCGTCGCGCCACCGGCTCATCTATCCCGCTCAATCGCCGCTGGGCTCCGGCTGGCCTGCGCCAGGAAGCGCTCGACCGTCGCGCCGTCGATCTCGGCGAGCTTCGTCTCGACCTGCTCGGCCGTGCACGTGGGCTCGGTCAGCAGCGCCAGCACCTCTCCGGTCGCGACGGCGTTGCGCGTGGGGTCGGCGTACATCGCCTCGGCGACCGCCGGCACCTCCTCGAGCAGGCGAGCGGCTGCGTTGAGCACGCTGACGGCGGCTCGGTTTCCGGTCATCCCCAGGAGCGCCCGGGCGAAGGCGATGTCGGCCACCCGCACGGCGTCGGTCCCGCGCGCCTCGAACAGCGCGTTCGCAGCGCCCGCGAGCTCGGCGGCGCCGGCGAGCAGCCGCTCGCGATGTTGGACGAGCAGGCGCGAAGCCAGGATCCGGCGCACCTCGAGGAACTCTGCGAGCAGCGCCGCCGCACGCGCGGGCTCGTGTCTGAGCGCCTCCAGCCAGGCTGGGACGAGGGAGAGGTCGCCGTGGGTCTCGGGGTCGTTGACCACCGTGCCGCTGCCCTGGCGCGCGTTCACCAGCCCGGTGCGCTCCAACCGGGCGATGGCGCGCTGTGCGGTGGCGGGGTTGATCCCGAACTCGGCCGCGAGCGCTCGCACCGTCGGCAGCCGCGTGCCTGGTGCGTGTTCACCGCGCAGGATCCGCACGGTGAGCGTGCTCTCGACACGCGCGGCGGTGTTGTCGGTTCCGGACATGTGAATTGTGTCGCACAATTGTGCGACACAATTCAAGTAGGATCTCAGATCAACGGTCGGCGCACGCGCCCAGGTTGGGCATCGAGCAGAACCCGTTGCACGCTTGCGGGGTCCACTGGCACGAGGGGTGGTCGTTGCAGACGAGGCTGCCGAAGCCGTCGCAACCCTCTGCCAGACAGCACGGGCAGTCCCACAAGAACTCACCGAAGTCGGCCGACTGCACGAACCCGTCGGGACAGAGCTGGCCGTCCCCGCATTGGCGCGTCGGTTGTGCCTCGCACACGTACGGCGCGGGGTCGGCGACGCACGCGCGGTCGCAGCAGCCGCGCGCCGGGTAGCCGTAGCAGTTGTCGTCGCAGATCTGCTGGCAGACTTCGTCCCCCGGACAATCTGTGTCGTGGTTGCACTCCGGGTTGACGGCCGCCAGGTCGTCGCAGGCGGGCGTGCCGACGAGCGGTAGGTTCAGGCCGACGGCCTCCTGCCACTCCCCGCGCACCACATCGCCCATGCTGGTCCCGGCCGAGTGGCAGAAGTCAGCGAGGGTCTGCAGGCCTCGCATTTCGAATAGCTCGTCGACGCAGCGCTCCACGTCGGGCTGGAAGAGCTGATCGGCGACCGCGGTGCAATAGCAGCGCGCGAAGTCCACGCAGACGAACTCGGTCACGCTCAGCGCGCAGACGTGTTCGCCGTCGATCGTGATCTCACACGCCACCGGGCCGGCGTCTGGGCGTGCGACGTCTGGGCGAGGCACGTCGGGCTCCGCGTCGGGAACGGGGACGTCTGGCGTCGCCGCGTCGGGGATCTGGCCGTCCCGGAGAGGACCGTCGAGGTCGCGCACGTCGGCGCCGCCGTCCGCGACGCCCTGGTCGCTGTCGTCGGGGTCGGCGACCGGCTTGTCGTCGGCGCACGCGAACGTAAAGACGCAGACGAGCCCGAGCAGGCGGGCTGAACTCAATTCCGACCTGTGACGGCGCGCGCCTGGGCCGCGACCTGCGCGGTGATCTGCGCGGCCACCTCGTCGATGAGCTGGTGACAACTGCCGATCCCCGTGAGGTGTGCGTCGACCGTATACGACAGGTGGTAGCTGCCGCTGCAACTCAGCGAGCCTCCACCGTCCTGCCGGTGGTAGGTGAACGAGACGTTCAGATTCCCGCGTGTCGACCCCGTCCGGTAGCCCGGTACGTGGCACCCGAGGCCTGCGAATTCGTGGCGTCCGCCGGCGTCGAAGCGCGCCGTACGTGGCGGCTGGTTCGGGTCGCGTCCGAGGCGCCTGGCGATGGCGTCGCCGAGGTCTCCGCTCATCCCGGGCGCGCGGATGATCCAGGCGGGCCGGTCCGTGTGCATCGTCGCGGGACGGTCGCCCAGGCCTGAGCCGTTGCAGTTGCTCCCGCCGCTCCAATTCCACGTGGCCTGGGTTGCGGCGTCGCCCCAGCGCAGGTTGATCCGGCCCTGCTCGCGCGGCACCTGGAACGCGAGGACCACGATGGCCAGCTGTATCGCCGCGTGCAGGAGGCGGGCGGGGGGGGGGGCCCGTCGCCACCACCCGATGCCGGCGATGACTGCGCCGAGCAGCGCGAGCAGCAGCACCTCCTCGTCGTAGCTGCGGGTCAGCAGCGCGCCCATCGCCACCACGTGTCCGGCGCCGACGAGCATCCACAGCCGCGCTGGCAGCGGACCGGTGATAGCCGTCTGCCCCGAGCGCTTCTGCTCGATCGCGCCACCGGCGAGGGCGAAGAGCGCGGTGAGCGACGCGACCCATCCGGCGACGACGCCCACCAGGAGCGGGTAGAAGCGCCAGGAAGAGACGGTGTCGGCGCCGAGCGCGATGCGCAGCCACACGACGCAGCCCGCCACCGAGACGACGAGCAGCAGCCGAGCGGGCCAGTCGAGCGCATCCCATCGGTCGCGTGCTGCCATGCGCGCACGGTATCGTGTCGCGCTCATGAAGGCTGCCCACATCTACGCCTACGGCGACCCCGACGTCTTCCGAGTCGAGGACGCCCCCGAACCGCTCCCCGGGCCGCGCGACCTGCTGGTCCGCGTGCGCGCTTCGAGCGTCAACCCCGTCGACTGCAAGACGCGGGTGGGCTCGCAGCGCGCGATCAATCGCAAACGCATGCCGGCCATCCTCGGGCTCGACGTCAGCGGCGAGGTCTGCGCGGTCGGCGCGGAGGTCACTCGCTTCGAGGTGGGGGACTCGATCTATGCCTCGCCCAACCACCGCCGCCCGGGCACGTACGCGGAGTACGTCGCCATCGATGAGCGCGAGGCGGCGAAGAAGCCGGCGAACCTCACCCACGAGGAGGCGGCGTCGATCCCCCTCGTCGGGCTGACGGTCTACAACGCGCTCGTCACCGGAACGGCGCTGAAGGAAGGCGAGACCGTGCTCGTGCAGGGCGGGTCGGGCGGCGTCGGCACGTTCGCGGTGCAATACGCGCGGCACCTGGGCGCCCGCGTGGTGGCGACCTGCAGCGCGCGTAACGTCGAGCTGGTCACCAGCCTCGGTGCTCACCAGGTCGTCGACTACACCGAGACCGCGTTCGAGGACGTGCTGCAGGAGGTCGACGTGGTGCTCGACGCGGTCGGCGGCGACGTGGAGCGACGCTCCCTGCAGGTGCTGCGGCGTGGCGGCCGCATGTCCACGCTCGCCAGCGGGCTGCCCGGGTTCAGCAAGCGCTACGGTCCGTACCTCGGCTTCGCCGTGACCGTCGCTTCGCTCGCTCGTCGGATTGCCGCTGCCCGCCTGCGCGGGGTGAGGCAGCACATGGCGCTACGCCGTGCGGACGGAGAGGAGCTCGCCACGCTCACACCGCTGCTCGAGCAGGGCGTCGTGCGGCCGGTGGTCGACCGCGTCCTCCCGCTCGCCGACATCGCTGAAGCGCACCGATACATCGAGACCGGGCGCGCGCGCGGCAAGGTGGTGATCTCGGTGGCCGAGGCGTGAGGCTCGTCAGTGACGCGGGCTCTCCTCCTCGTCTATCTTGGGCTGCGATGGTGATCCGCCTGCTCCCGATTCTGTGCCTCGCCGGCTGCGTGTCGGGGGGGCTGACGACCGAGACCGTCGATGGCGGAGACGGTGGCGCCGCAGACGTCTCGGATCTGGCGGACGGCGAACTGCTGCCCGACGCAAGTGGGGAGATGCCCGACGGCGGGGAAGGGGAGGCCGACCTCGGCGACGACCCCGACGGCCAGGTGCTCGACCCCGACGCCAGCGATCCGCCGCTGCCGCCGGACATGGCGGTCCCGCCGCCGCCTGACATGGCACCGCCGCCTCCGCCCCCGCCCGATGCGCGCGACTGCGTCTTCGACTCCGACACCTTCGGCCAGCCGGAGGTCGAGCTCGACGTGGGGCCGAACTCGCCCGAGCGCCTCACCTTCTCGGTGCGCGGTCTGCCCGCCCCCGCGGTCATCGAGCAGGCGGTGCTCACCTTCTCGAGCTACGACGCGGACCACCCCGGCAGCGAGGGGCGCATCCTCGTCAACGGTCAGGGTCCCTTCGAACTGCCGGCTCGCGAGGCGTGGGACAACATGGCGGGGGACGGCACCGTCGACGTCAGCGGCGCCACCGTCGAGGGCGACAACCGGATCGACTTCGGCCCGGGCCCGCTCGAGCGGAGCTTCTATCGCATCAGCAACGTGCGGCTCTCGGTGCGCGCGCGCGTCGACGCCTGTCCGGAAGGGCCTCCGCCTCCGCCGCCGCCCCCGCCCGAGGCGCGGGTCCGCGAGATCCGCTATCCGCAGGCGACCTACACCAACCGCACGACCTGGGTGGTCGGGTGCGAGAACAACCGCGCTCGGGCGTACGCGTTCACCGCGCGTGGCGACGAGCACGTGCCGACCGACTGCGCAGGCCTCTACCGCGCGGGCGGCAACCGCCGCGGTGACGCCATCTTCCGCTTCGAGGACGTGGTCGACGCCACCTACGACGTGGTCGTCGGCTCGCGCCACACCGAGAACCGCAACGCGCGCGGTGCGCTCTTCCTCGTCAACGGTCAGTCGCGCCGCATCAGCCAGCGCTCGGACCGCGATTTCACCGAAGACACCTGGGGCCAGCTGCGCCTGTCCGGTGTCGTCGAGGTCATCCTGCGCTCCGAGGGCGAGAGCGACAGCGTCACCTTCGCGCGCCTCGTCCCCGTGGGCGGTCCATGAGCTCCATCAAAGACCAGCTGCTGCAGCTCGGCCTCGTCGACGAGAAGCAGGCGAAGCAGGCCGCGCACGACAAGCGCGTGGCCAACCGGAAGAAGGGTGGCGGCGCTGCGCACGCGAAGGAGCGACGCGCACGGGACGACGCGGCGCGTGCCCAGCGAGACGAGGAACGTGCGCGCGACCGGGCCCGTGAGATCGAGCGCCAGTCGCAGACCACAGGCCGCGACACCCAGCTGCGCATCGCCCAGATGGTCGAGTCCGGCCGGGTCCCAGGAAAGACCGGCGGTCGCAAGCGCTTCTACTTCGACGGGCGAGAGGGGCGCGTGCCCTACGCCCAGGTCAGCGACGAGATCGCCGAGGCGCTCGAGGCCGGACGCATCGCGCTGGTGGAGTCACCCCAGGCCAAGACTTCGTTGGTGGTCGCCGAGACCGCCGAGCGCATCGCCGAGCTCGACCTTCGCTGGCTGCGGGTCTGGAACGCCGGGTAGCTCGGGCTACGCGTTGACGGCTTCGTCGCGGCTCGCGTTGGCCGCGGCGCGGACCGAGAGCTTCAGGCGCCCTCGCGAGTCCGCGCCCAGGACCCGGACCAGCACCTCGGCCCCGACCTCGAGGCCTTCGCCGCCCTCGGTGTTGTGGACCAGCGCTTCGTGGTCGGCGATGCGGACGAAGGCGCCGAAGGCCTTCACCGAGACCACCTCGCCCACGTAGAGCGAGCCCTTCTTCAGCTCGAGCGCGACGGCTTCCACGGCCTTGACCGCATCGCCGGTCGAGGCCTCGTCGCTGCCGAGGATGAGGACCGTGCCGTCGTCGGAGACGTCGATGCGCGCGCCCGTACGCTGCTGGATGCCCTGGAGGTTGCGCCCGCCGGGGCCGATGAGGGCGCCGATGCGGCTCTGCGGGATGCGCACGCGTGCCTGGAGCCGGGCGTGGCCCGAGCGTGCGGCGATCGCGTCTACCGCAGGCTGCATCGCTTCGAGGATGTGCAGCCGCGCGGTCAGCGCCTGCTCGAGCGCGACGGTCAGGATCTCGCGGGGGATGGCGCCCAGCTTGTTGTCGAGCTGAAAGGCCGTGATGCCGTCCGCCGTGCCCGCGAGCTTGAAGTCCATGTCGCCGATGTGGTCCTCGGCGCCGCGGATGTCGGTCAGGACCACGTGGCGCTCGCCGTCGGAGACCAGGCCCATCGCGATGCCCGCGACCGGCGCCTCGAGCGGCACGCCCGCGTCGAGCATGGCGAGGCAGCCGCCGCATACGGTGGCCATCGACGACGAGCCGTCGGACTCCGTGATGTCCGACACGACCCGCGTGGTGTACGGCCACGTCGACTTCGAGGGCAGCACGGCCTTCAAGGCTCGGCGAGCGAGGTGACCATGGCCGATCTCGCGACGTCCGGGGCCGCGGTTGGGTCGCGCGTCGCCCACGGCGAATGACGGGAAGTTGTAATGCAGCAGGAAGCGTTCGCGCCGGCTGCCCCACAGGCTCTCGACGTCCTGCGCCTCGCGGTTGCCGCCCAGGGTGGTGGTGACGAGCGCCTGCGTGTCGCCCCGGGTGAAAAGCGCTGACCCGTGACTGCCGGCGAGCAGACCGGCCTCGGCCTCGATCGCCCGGACGTCCGCGGCTCCGCGCCCGTCCGCCCGCTCACCGTCGAGCATCCGCGCCCGCTCCGCCGCGACCTCCGGGTCGGGCTCCGGTGCTTGGACCTCGCGCCGCGCCTTGCCGGCGGCCTCCCGCAGGCGGTCCATCGCGTCGAGCAGCGGCGTTCGGTACGTCGCCGCGGCGTCGAGCGCGTCGAGCAGAACCGCCTCGGACACCTGGCTGGCGCTGCCCTCCGCCATGACGAGCCCCGCTCGGTTCCCCGAGAGCACGAGGTCGAGGTCGGCGTCCTCGGCGATCGCGGGTGCGGGGAACGGCACGAAGTCCGCCCCGCGGCACGCCAGGCGGCACCCGGCGACGGGTCCGTTGAACGGCAGGTCGGAGATGTGCACCGCGGCGGCTGCGGCCACGAGCGCCAGGCCCTCGAGGTCGGCGTCCTCGCCTGCGCTGTACACGGTGATCGAGATCTGGGTCTGCCCGCGGAAGCCCTTGGCAAACAGGGGTCGAAGCGTGCGGTCGATCAATCGGCTGATGAGGATCTCGCGCCCGTTCTGGCGGGTCTCGCGACGGAAGAAGTTGCCGGGGATGCGCGCGGCCGCAGCCATCTTCTCGCGGTAGTCCACCGTCAGCGGGAAGAACGGGGCCTCCGGGTCGTGCTCGGCGCCGACCACCGTGCCGAGCAGGAGCGTCCGCCCCGATCGCACGACCACCGCGCCGTGCGCCTGGCGGGCGATGCGGCCGGTCTCGAGCTCGATCGTGGCTTCGCCGACCTCGACGGTCTCGGTGTGCACAGCCATCAGAGGACCGCGCCGTCGGCGCGCAGCGTGTCGATCTCGTCCTGACCGAAGCCCGCCTCGAGCAGCACCTCAGTCGTGTGCTGCCCCATCGTGGGCGCGGGCCTGGGCTCTGCAGGCGGCTCGGCGCCCGGGAGCAAAGCCGGGTTCGGGTAGAGGTGGAGGAACTCGGTCTCCTCGGCCGGGTGCGCGTGCGTCCCATACAGGCCGCGGGCCGCGGCGTGTGGGTGGGCGCGGGCCTCGCTCGGATCGAGCACCGGCTCGACGCAGCAATCCGCGGGTCCGAGCAGCTCCGCCCATTCGTCGCGGGTCTTCGAGGCGAAGAGCGCCACCAGCTCGGCCTCCACGGCCTCGCCGCGCTTTCCTGTCGCGAACCCGTCGCCCATGAGGTCGGGTCGCCCGACGGCGGTGCACAGCGCCATCCAGAACTTCGGCTCGAGCGCTCCGACGGACAGGAAGCGGCCGTCGGCGCAGCGCCAGGTGCGGTAGCACAGCGCCTGACCGGCGAGCATGTCGCCGCCGGGGGAGGTGGGCTCGCCGTCGAGATGCTGCCGGGCGTGATGCATGATGCCGAGGCCGCCAACGCCGTCCGTCATCGACACGTCGACGAAGCGTCCGCGCCCCGACCGCTCGCGCTCGTACAGCGCCGCCAGCACGCCGATCACGCCGTAGAGCGCGCCGCCGCCGACGTCGGCCGCCTGAATGCCGGGCTGCACGACCTCGCCGTCCTGCCCGGTCAGCCCGAGCACGCCGGCGATGGCCTGGTAATTCATGTCGTGCCCGGCGCGCGTCGACAGCGGTCCGCTCTGGCCGTAGCCCGTGATCGCGCAGTAGACGAGGCGGGGGTTTTGCGCGGACAGCGTGTCGTAGTCGAGCCCGAGCCGCGCCATCACGCCCGGACGGAAGCTCTCGAGCAACACGTCCGCGCCTGTCGCCAGGCGCTTGAGCACCGCGACACCTTCAGGCTTCTTCAGGTCGATGGCGATGCCGCGTTTGTCGCGGTTGAGCGCCGCAAAGGCGCCCGACATCGTCTTGCCGAGGGGCGGGAAGTAGCGCGTGTAGTCGCCGCCGCGCGGCGCCTCGATCTTGATGATCTCGGCGCCGAGGTCGGCGAGGACCAGCGTCGCGAAGGGGCCGGGATAGAGGCGCGACAGGTCGAGGACCCGCACGCCCTCGAGCGGGCGGGACATACGCGGGCGACTCCGCCTATCCGCCTATGACGGAGGAGAGCTTCATCGCCAGGCCCATGTTGCCGGCGATCTGGAGCTTGCCCATCATGAACAGTTGGGGGCCGGGCACCGCGCCGGTGACCAGGTTCACGAAGTCCTCCGCCGCCACTGTGATGGTGCAGTCGGCGTCTTCGTTGGTGTCGTTGGCGACCTTGCCCTCGCGCAGATCGACGATCCAGTCACCACCGTCGTCGCCGGTGATGTGGAACTGGTAGAT
>PVBE012727045.1_pt1 | contig 21922 bp, 19 predicted proteins | sample 1631181 | NCBI WGS metagenome assembly PVBE01 (sample SAMN08397723, study PRJNA350692) | Marine metagenome, whole genome shotgun sequencing project. | isolation source: water | place: Pacific Ocean | collected 2012-04 | reverse complement strand
GCCGACCTGGATATCGACGATCTCGAGGTCTTTGGAGCCATCGCCTTGGCACCCGTACCGCTGTGCAGCGAGGAGATCGAGGCGGTGGTCCAGGTCCCCACCGAGGAAGCTCTGCCCCGACTCCTCGATCGAGGAATGATCGCACCGGTAGACCGTCGCTACCGACTGACGGCGGACTGGTTCCTACAGGCCGTATCGCCCCTTCTGCCCGATCCGGAAGGTCTGGCCCAGCGGATCTCCGAGAGGATCGGGGCTTCAGGACGCGCCACCTCACTACAGGCTGACCTTCGGTCCAGCATCCGGCAAGCGGAAGAGGCGCTGCTCGGTGGCCAGATGGGGAGGGGCCTTGCCGCCGCACGCCGAGCCGTGGCGCTCGGACAGGCACTCGGAGAGCGGGCCCTGGAGAGTGAAGCCCTGCTCACCCTGGGCGATATGCAGGTGCGTGTCGGTCTGTTGGATGAGGCCAGCCGGTCCCTGGCGGATGCTACCGCCCTGGCCCACGCGCACGACCTGGACTCGGTTCGGCGGATGTGCCACGGACTGCGGGCATGGATCTCGCTGGATCGTCAGCCGGGTGCCCGAACAGCCGCGGCCAGCGCCATTGACCGCATATTGCCCATGATCGCCGGCGCGGAAGGTCGCGGGCACAAACCCGAGGACTGCCTGCTGTTTGCTACCTGGGCTCGTGCAGCCGCCATCATCGGCGATCGTCGTAGCTGGCAACACGCAAACAGCTGTGCACTGATCTGGGCTGAGCATGCCCCGGAGCCCCTGAAGCTTGGCATCGGGCTGCAGCTGGCCAGGGGTGCTCTGGCTCTGGGGGATCGAGATGAAGCACGAGCTCGTATCCGCCCGGCCCTCAAGGCCCAGGACATGCCCTTGATTCGGTGGGAGGCGCAGCGCATCCAGGCCATCCTCGATGGAACCACCATGCCCGATCCGGGCGGGTGGGCGGATGATCTGAGTACTGAAGAGCTGCGTGCCCTGAGGCGCAGGTCGCCCTAGCGGCGGCGTCGAATCGCGACGAGTGGAGCCAGCAGCAGGAGGAGCCCTTCCGGGGTCCGACCCGTGGCACAGCCGCAGGCCTTGCCCTCGAGCTCGTGGACATCCCGCCCGCTTGCCAGGCCCGTCCGGGCCCCCACGCTGTCCGTGTCTGCATCTGCGTCCGCGTCTGCGTCCGCATCCACGTCCGTGTCTGAATCCCCGTCCGCATCTGCATCCGCATCCGCATCCGCATCCGCATCTGTATCGGCATCCGAGTCGGGCTCAGAGATAGTCGAGAAGTCGACATAGTTCTCGATCCACTCATCGTAGATGTCGGTCCGCGCAGCACCGCTCCCACCACCCTCGCAGGTATCGCCTCCGCTGCCCGAAGTGGCCCACCCAAAGGAGTTGATCCCCACCAGCTCCCAGCTACCGCCGCTGGTCTGCTTGAGTGCAGCGCCCCCGGAGTCCCCAGAGCAGATGTTCTGATCATCGACAGTATCCAGGCCATAGACGAACTGGCTGTCGTAATCGTAGATGGGAATATCAGCGTACCGCTTGACCCCACCGCTGCTGTCATCACCAGTCCCTGTGATGCCATAGCCGACATATCTCAGCTCATCGCCGAGCCAGCTGGTCGACATTGTGTCCGTGTTGATGGGCATGGGAGAGATGCTGGTGACGGAGTTGTACAGCTCCAGCAGACCCACATCGTGGTTGATAGAGGAAGACGTTCCGCTGTACCCGGGATGGGAGATCCAGTCCTTGACGAAGAACATGTCGTCCACGCCGGTCTCCGAGTACATGTTCGGGCCCACGGCAAAGTAGATGTCAGCACCATCGTAGTCATCGTCGATGGCCTCTACACAGTGGGCCGCAGTCACCACCCACTTGTTGTGGATGAGCGTGCCCGAACAAAAGCTGCCCCAGTAGCCGCCCTCGATGGCCATCAGGGCGCCCACTGCCTGATAATCGGAGGTGGTGTGCCCGTTGACTACCGGTGGCGGAGGCGGATCATCGGCTGCCGCAGGCAGAGAAACCAGCCCACCAAGGGCAAGGATCCGTGCGTAGTGCTGCAGCGAAACAGAGGACATCTACCTCTCCAGTGGTGCCAGGAGAAACAACATAGTCGCAGATCGGGGGACGTGTTTGTATCGAAAAGGTGAAGTGTGGAAGCTATCTGGCCCGACGGTGCATGTTGACTCGGAGCGGTTACCTGGACTCATGACCTCCCAGCGTGAAGCACTCGAAGCCCTCCTCCAGCTCAGCTGTCTGGACCGGATGGAGCCTGTGACTGAGATTGGTCGCACCTTGATCGAAGAGAACGGGACCGACCCTGCATACCGCTCGCTGGTGGTCGCCGCCCTGGTAGAATTGATTCGATCTGGCGAAGGGTCCATCGATAGCCGCATGCAGCTTGGTGAGGTCCTCGGTGTCATCGGAGACTCGAGACTCTGTGTACCTGCAGACGCTGGCTACTGGGTCGACCTCAACCTTGATGACCATCCGATCCTTGTGGGTCGATTCCCGGTCACCACCCAGGAGTTTGCCGATTGGCTGGCGAGAGGTGGTCTGAAGGATGATGCAAGCTGGTCCGAGGAAGGCAAGCGATGGCGCGACACCCGACGCACCTTGTGGACCGATCTTGCGGCTGACCCCGAGGCCAGTCACCTGGTGGTACCCAACCAGCCCGCCATCGGCGTCACCTGGTACGAGGCCGAGGCCTACGCCAATGCCCACGAGGCACGCTTGCTGACGCTGGGTGAGCGCATGCAGATCATGCGCGGGGATGGCAATCGTCCCTACCCCTGGGGACAGCCCTTTGGACAGCACAATGCCAACACCCGTGAGGAGTCTGTGGGCAGGCCCAGCGCGGTTGGGCTCTTCCAGCAGGACCAGACACCGGAGGGAGTCTGCGACCTGGCGGGGAATGTTGCGGAGTGGACAGCGGACCGGGCTGACGACGAGCGCGTCATTCACCCCGGATCATGGAATGCACCGTCCATGAGCGCCTGGGCCAAGGCGCGCGCCCTGGTTCCGCCCAAGACCCGCAGTGCCGATCTCGGCTTCCGGATCGCCCAGGACCGCTAGGCCTGGTCTCGTAGCCAGTCCTCCAGGATCACTGCTGCTGCTGCCTGATCGATGATGGATCGCTGTGCCTTCGCGCTGTGGCCCGCCTCTCGCAGCCTGCGGCTGGCCTCTACCGTGGAGTACCGCTCATCCTGGTAGTGGATGGGAAGCTCTGTGGCCTCTCCGAGGGCATCACCTACCTGGCGGGCCAGTCGGGCACTCCGGCCCTCGCCACCATCCTTTTCAAAGGGAAGCCCCACCACCACCGCCTCCGCTGCAAGCTCCTCGCACAGTGCTTGAAGACGGATCACATCTTTTCGCACCCCCTTTCTGGAGAGTGTGCTGTGGGGGCTCACCAGGCTTGAGCCGACTTCCACCCGCGCAATGCCGATGGTTCGGGTGCCGACGTCCAGGGAGAGGATGCAGTTCATCGTGGGTGTGGATACCGGTACCAGAGGCTCGGGTCAAGGAGGGTGTGTGCAGCTGGCCATCGTGTCCCAGGGTGAGGAGCTCCTCAGCGGAGAGACCATAGACACCAACAGCGCCTGGCTGGCTGCCGAGGCGACCACTCTGGGGATCCCTGCACGCCGCATGGTGACCGCGGGGGACAGCGTTGATGACATCCGCTGGGCATTGCAGGCCGCTGCCGAGGCAGGTGAGATCATCCTGTGTACCGGCGGACTGGGCCCGACACGGGACGACCTGACTGCGGAGGCTGTGGCGGCCTGGGCAGGTGTGGGGCTGGTGGAAAACAAGGAGGCGCTGGCGCAGATCGAAGCCAGGTATGCCCACTGGGGTCGCGTGATGAGCCCTACCAATGCCAAGCAAGCACATCTCCCAGCGGGAGCTGAGCTGCTGGCCAACCCCATGGGCACGGCCCCGGGCTTTCACCTCGAACATGCTGGATGTCACCTCTTCTGCATGCCCGGTGTGCCGCGGGAGATGCGACCCATGTTCCTGAATCATGTGGGCCCGTGGTTGGACTCCCTCCGGGAGGGCGACGCCCCCACGGTGCACCACATCCGTACCATCGGTGTGGCCGAGAGCCAGCTTGCGCAGATGCTGGGCGACCTTGATCTCTCACCTGCCCGCCTTGGGTTTCGCTGCCACATGCCCGAGGTGATCGTAAAACTCGTGTTCCCGCCTGACACGCCCGCCCAGCTCCGTAAACAGCGGCTATGCGAGGTCATTGAGGCCATCCCTCGAGGGGTCTATTCGGTAGACGGCGGAGACCTCGCAGAGGTAATAGGAGAGGCCCTCGCAGAGCGTGGCCAGACCCTGGCCTTGGCCGAGAGCTGCACTACGGGGGGTCTCGCCGCCTGGATCGGCAGCGTACCGGGCGCCAGCCGCTACCTCCTTGAGGGGGCCGTGGTCTACGCCAACCAGGCCAAAACGCGTACCTGCGGTGTCAGCGAGGCAGATCTTCAAGAGTCCGGTGCGGTGAGTGAGCCAGTGGCTCGGCAGCTGGCCTGCGGGATCCGCAAGCGTGCTGGAGCCACCTGGGGCATCGGCATCACAGGCGTGGCCGGCCCCGGAGGAGGCACGGAGCAAAAGCCCGTGGGCACGGTCCACATCGCGGTAGCAGGCCCGCATGAGGTGGTCCACCACCGCTTTCGCATTCCTGGAGACAGGGCTCAGATCGCGGGCCGCTCAGCCGGCATGGCGCTGGGAATGCTCTTCGAGCAGCTTGAGCTCACCGCTTACCAAAGGCCCGCTGAAGACGGGTGACCCGCTCTTGAGACATGATGTGAACCTCCTTGGAATTCTGGCGGGCCACATAGACGTGGGGCTTCCCCTCATGAAGCATGGCGCGGCCAACGTAGACGGCCTCGTGGGTACCATCTGTACGCTGCACCTCAAACACCAGATTGGGCGGCATAACCCCGACCGCGACCGGGTTGAGGCCTTCCATCCGGCCATCTGAGGAGAGCCGGGCAAGCTGCCCAAGCGCCCAATCTACGTCCGCCACATCGATCTCCGGTGGCTCTTCTCCCAGCGCCCGCCAGACACCCGAGGATGCGTCCGGGGCCAGCTCCACCGAGGTTGGACCTTCCCAGTAGATGAGCTTCGAGATGATCTGGCGCGGCACCTCGAAGAGCAAGCGCTCTTGCGCATCCGGAGAGTCCAGCCTGAGGAAGTACTCCAGAGCCTTGACTGGTACAGCATAGACAGCAGCACCTCCGGTGACTCGCACGTAGGTGAGACCCTCGGCGACCTGGGTGCCGACGGCCATCACATTCTCCGTTCCATCGTTGCGCACCACGGTGATCTCCGCGGCAGGCGGTGAGAAGCCACCGTCAAAGTCATCGGCAAGGATCTGCCTTGCACGGAGCCGGCCGAGCAGGGCCACCAGCTTTGTCAGCCCGCCTGCATCCAGGCCCCATCCCGGGTCCGGATCCACCTGCCAAGCACCTGGCGCGGGCGTACCTTCCGACTCCATCTCCACCACCGGGCCGCGTACAAGGTGGACCTCGAGACCGGTGGGAGGCTTGATGGAGATCCCCTGGACCTGGGGTTCCTCGAAGTCCAGCACGGTCCGGTTTCTCCACCCCGCCGCTCGGCGGTCGTATCGGGCGCGACCACCCAGCCTTGCCCGATACACGCCATCATCCCCGCTGATCCGAATAAAGCTCGAGCCACCTTGTGCGTCATTGCCCACGGTGAACGAGACCGCCGGAGTGTCCTCTCCAGCCCACATCTCCACCACGACACCGCCGGATGCATCCAGGCCATACTCTGCGAGATTCCCGGTATCGACCCGCACATCTACGGGGACCTCGGTCCGGAAGGGATGAAGCACGCCCTGCACGAGTGCACGATCCGCTGGGTGATCGAGCGGGGCTGTGATGTGCCACCGGCCAGTCTGCGGGTTCTTCTCCAGCACCACCTTCTCACTGGCCGTGCTCATCTCGATCCGCGTAGCATCCGCCTCGGCCACCGGTGCCAGGACCCGAGATACATCAGAGCCCCCGGGGCCCTCTCCAGGGTCCACCAGGTTGACCAGAAGCAGGCCGATGGAGATGGCGGCGAGCGCCATGGTCTTGGGAGTCAGCCTCATGCCTCACTCCCGTCGTCTGCCTTCTTCTTAGCGGGTGCCTTCTTCTTGGCGGGTGCCTTCTTCTTGGCGGGTGCCTTCTTCTTGGCGGGTGCCTTCTTCTTGGCAGGCACCTTCTTCTTAGGGGGCGCCTTCTTCTTAGCGGGTGCCTTCTCAGCCGCCTGGGCCTCCGCCTTCTTGGCCGCCATCTGCTGGAGGACGGAGACCTGGGAGGGCTTGCCCTTCTTCTTCACCGACTTCGCGACCTCGGGTGAGGGAGACGACTGGGGGGCTTTGGGCTCTGGCTCATCATCAAAGGTCACGCTGGCGTTGACCCGCTCCTGTCGCTCAGCCTCGGCCTTGATCTGCTCCATCGCTTCCCGGGCACGGGTAGCACGACGCCGAGAGCGCAATCGCTCCTCCTCATCGATCTCTTCCTCTGGCTCGACTTCCGAGATCTCGTCTGCGAGCGACCATCCCATCCTCTCACCCGGCGGCATGGATGGCCCGGGATCATCCGGCGTGTCCTTCGTAGGTGTCGACTCTGTGGGCTCCTCGGCCCATGGGTCTGGGGGTTCTTCTGTTTCGGTTGCCCATGGATCCGGCGGACCCGCATCCGATCCTGATTTCTCCTCCACGGCATCCGTCTCGGAAATCGATGGGCCGTAATTGGGGCGGGCAGACTCCTGTTGATAGCGGGCGGCCGCACTCTTCCGGGTAGCGCCGCTCCGAGAGGGTGCCGGGTCTTCTTCCTCGGGGGCAGGCTTGGCCCGAGGGGCGCGGTCCGAAGCCAGTGCTGCCCGAGCCCGAGACCCCACGGTGGGGCCCTCCTCCTTGGGTGGCTCCATCTCCGAGGAGTCCGCCACATCCAAGGCAGCATCTGCGAACTCCAGCCCAGGCTCCGGCGCACTCTCACGAAGACGACTGGCCTCCTCGAGCACCGCTCCCACCTTCTTGTCCTTGCCGCGTTTCCAGGTTCGCTTCCCTCCCCGGCTCCGGATGCCGCGACGCAACAGGCCAAAGAGGCAGAGCAGTCCGGCACCGCCCAGGAGGTTCAAGGCTCGAATCACATTCGCCTCGTCTGCCTCCGGAGGGGTGAGCGGGGCCGCAGAGATGCCCTTGGAGCGAATGCGTATGAGTGACTCGTCCTGCAGCAACCAATCGACCAGGTTGAGCATGAACGGCACATTGTTGCCCACGAAGTCCAGTGAGCCCAGCACCACCAGGCGGGTCTCTGTACTCTCCACCAGCTTGCTTCCGGGATCATCTGAGACCAGCTCTGTCGTGGGACGAGACGGCGGCGGGATGTCGCGACCTGCGAAGAACGAAGACCAGGTGCCGTGCATGGCGACCATCATCGGCCAGGCTCCGGGCTCCTCCCCTGCCAGGGGCTTGCCCAGGCCGCGCGGGTTGATGGTGGGCAGCCGAGTCACGCGACTGGCCGTCTCGGACGTGGTGGCAAGCACCGAGACCTCCACCTCTTCCGGCAGCGGGTCCGCCACAGTGAGCGTGCTCGCGAATGGAAAGAGAAGTCCCTTGAGCGGCCCCACGATCGGATTGCTGCGCGCCAGGTTCGTGACCCGTGGCATGAGCGGGTAGTTGATCGGGATGCTGAGCATGTATCGACCCTGCCGGACCGGGAAGTGCGCGACACCGTTCTTCTTCCGATCGAGCACCACGTCCTTGTTCACCGTGACCCCGTAGTAGGTCAGCAGGTCATCCAGGCCATGGCGGACCGACCAGGCTCGGTTCTTCCGGATGTCACCGCGAAGGTTGGTCACGAAGAACGCAAGCCCCCCTCCTCGCATCAGGAATTGGTCCAGCTGGTACAGCGACCGGGAGTCGAGTGGCTTGGTCGGCCCCATCACCATCAAGGCATCGATGTCTTCGGGCACGGCGGAGACGCCACCGAGGACCACAGGCACGAGATCTGCGTTCTCCCGGATCCCCTCGCGGATCTGTGAGAGTTCCTTGCCCTTGGTCTTGACGAGATTGAGCTCGCCGTGGCCCTGGGTGAAGCCGATCCGCTTGCGGGCATCCTTGCTGACAATCCGACGGAGAGCTCTGGCCAGCTCATACTCCAGGGTGGCGGTCTGGCGAATCGCCGGCAGCACCTCCTGGCGATCTCCGCTGACCAGCGCCAGGCCCATGTAGACCTTGCGCACCTCCATGCGGCTCGAGGAGGTGTAGCTCTGGTCCACCGGTAGGATCCCGAACCGTCTCGCCTCGCTCTCGAGTTCCTCGATATCGGTGGGATCGACAACCTGGATGTCCATCATGCCCCGGGAGTAGGCACGGAGCTCCTCGAGCGTGTCGACGACAACCTGGCGGTGGTTGTGGTACGGCACCTTCAGGTCCTCGGTGAAGTAGACCTTCACAGTCAGTGGCTTGTCCAGTCGGTATGCGAGTGCCCGCGTGGTCAGATCCAGACTGTGAAGCCCATCCGCCGTCAGGTCGATCCGGAAGAAGCGATGACTGGCCCATGTGTTCGCCAAGACGCAGATGACCACGACCAGGAGCATCTGTGCCCAGGCATTGGCCAGGAGACTGCGGCGGCTATCGTGGCTCACTTCAGGCGCCTCCGCTCGAGTCCAAAGACCGCCAGATGTAGAAACAAGCCCGTGACCGAGAGGTAGAAGATCACGTCCCGGGAGTCGATGACGCCACGAGCCATGTTGTTGAAGTGGGTCTCAAAGCTCAGGAACTGAACAATGGGAAGGGCTGCAGGCGGGACCTGCGAGAGGGCAAAGCCCGTGGCAAATGGGATGATGCACATCACCAGACCGAACAGGAAGGCCACGATCTGGTTGGAGGTAAATGCGCTGGCAGCCGTACCGATGGCGGTAAACGCAGCTCCGAGCAGAAAGAGGCCAAGATACCCACCCACCACTGGCCCCGGGTCAAGGGTCCCAAGCGTGGCAAGTGTCGCGGGATAGGTCGCGGTCAGGGCCAGGGAGATGCCCACCAGGGTCACCGCCGCCAGGTACTTTCCTGCCACCACCTCCGACTCGCTGACCGGCATGGTGACGAGCAGCTCAAGGGTCCCGCTCCTTCGCTCCTCGGCGAATAAGCGCATGGTCACTGCCGGGATCAGCAGCAGGAAGCACACCGCGCACCAGAAAAAGACCGGTCGCAGGGTCACCACTCCGGACGCGAAGAGATCCTGCAGATACATGGTGAACGTGCCCACCAGGATCAGGAAGGCCGGAATCACGATGTAGGCCAGCGGGGAGTCGAAGTAGCTCGACAGCTCGCGGCGGAAGATGGTGAAGGTGTTCTTCATCCGCAGGGCACACTCAGGGGGGTGGGTGAGCGTAGCGGGCTCAGGCGGAAACGCAAGCCTCAGTCACCGCTCTCGACCACACTCCCCACATCATCGGAGAGACTCTTGGCTGCACTCCTGATGACCTTGACCAGTCCGCGGGTGTGCTCGCTTCGCCCATACCAATCCCCGGACTGGCCCACCTGAAGCAGCTCCAGAGTCTCCGAGGTACCCTTGGCATCGAAGAGCTGGAGTGTGAGTCGGGACTGAAGATCCGCCGGTGGATCGTCAGGGTTGGCATACCTCATGCCCTTGAGCTTGAGCGCCTGGGTCATCCAGTTGGTGAGCTGCTCAGGCGCTCTTTCGGTATCCTCGGTCAGCACCCAGACACTCTTGGCCTCATCGTCTGGGTTGCGCTGGGTGGCATCCAGCGTCTTGCCGTCCGCCACAATCACCGCCCGGGTCACATCCCGGCGAGTCAGACCCACGAGGCTGTGGTCCGCCAGGCGAGAGCGGGCGTACTTGAGGTTCTGCAGAAGGTCCCGCTCCACCAGGTAGATCTGACCGTCCGACTGCCGCCGCACATAGATGTGCCGGCTCCCGTAGGCCTCTCCACCAATGTCCAGGGCCTGGGTCTGTCCGCCACGTACGATCTCCAGGGTGGCCACCGGCGCGTCCAGCCCAATCTCTGCGATCTTGGCCGGGTCTGAGACCTCCAGCCGCCGCAGAGCAAGCATGGGAGAGAGGCGCTTGAGCAGCGCCTCGGCCTTGTCAGAAGCCTTGAAGACAGACTGCTTGGCCACGCGCTCCGGCTCTCCGAGCTCGATCGGAGCCTTGGAGGCCTTGGAGGCCTTGGAGGCCTTGGACTTGATCACCGGCTTCTTGGTCCAGCGGGTGTAGTCCACCCAGTAGTAGCTACCTCTCTCATCGGAGAGCCGGCTGATAGTCGCCTTGTTCTTTGCGCCGGACCAGCGGACCAAGGTGATGGACTCCGCCTTGCCCGCGAAGAGCTCGACCTTGTCCCCCCGGGCCACCTCTGGCTCACCGGTCCACTCTTGCCAGGAGAGCCCCAGCAAGAGGGCGAGCAGGGCCCCGTAGATCACTGCTGAGCGCATCATGATGCCCCTCGCATTCTGCGCATCCGGACCCGCAAGAGGCCCAGGCCCAGCAGTCCAAAGGGCACCAGGAAGGTCACACCGTAGAACATCCAGCCCTCTCCCTCGCGGGTGTGCTGAATCTTCACATCCTCTTCATCATTGATCGTCCCTGCAGCACCTGGCTCATCAACCAGCCAGGCCATGCTGTCTCGGACAAAGGCCTTGTTGCCCGGCGCTATGCCCAGCACCATGTCACTGGCCCACGTCGCATCGCCTATGACGATGGCCCGAAACGGTGGCGGACCTTTCTCGCCCTCAGGCACAGGCGTGCCGGCGATCGCCGCAGCCAGGGGCCAGCCCTTCTTCTTCTCAGTGGTCGGATCGAAACGAAGATCCCCATCCACATCCAGGAAGACCTCCGGCAAGGTCCTCAGGGTGATGTCCACCTTGTGCGGCGGATCCGGCAAGGTGGTCAGCGGGGCCGAGACAGGTGCAAGGAATGCGCTGGTACGGCTCTGCCGACTGAGGGTGGTGACCGATGGATGGGTCGAGGCCTTGTTGGTGATGAGGTTGTACTTGTCTGTGATCCTACGTGTGGGAATCCAGATGTTCTTCTCTCCGACCAGCAGCTGCTTGCCCTCGTAGGCAAGCCCGAGATCTGCGAGCAACGGACTCAGGTCGGCCTCGCTCCTGGGATCGAGGGCGACGAGCAATGAGCCACCCTGGGCTGCGTAGGCCTGAAGAGCTGCGATTTCTTCAGGAAGAAAGGCCTGGGTGGGCCCCATCACGATGACCAGGTCAGCACCCTCCGGCACCTCATTGGCCAGGCCCTGGGCAGGGCCGAGCTCCTTGACCCGGAAGTTCAGCGACCGCAGTTCCTTCTTGAAGGTGGAGAGCAGCCTGGCAGATGTCTTGCCCGTGCCTCGCTTCCAGTACATCTCCCCGTGACCGGCAGTGACATAGACGGTGCGGGCATCGCTGACGATCTTGAGCATGCTCTTGTGCACCTCCTCGTCGAGGCGCTTGAGCTTCCGGCGGGCCTTGTCGAGCTGAACACCGATACGGATCCGCTGGATCTGTGCGTCCTCTCCCTCGCCTCGGACCAGCGCAATGGTCCCGTTCTTCTGAACCTTGAGCTTCTTGGCCAGCTCACCCTCCAGCGCCTGGTCCGCATAGGTGATGTCCAGGTTCGGGGCCTCGAGTTGATCGAAGTAGGTCCGGATCTCCTCGGTCACATCCGAGGTGTGGGGGAAGAACAGATAGACCCTGACCGGGTTTGCCAGGTTCTCGACGATCGCCTGGGTGGAGGTGCCGGGTGTGGCCGTCTTGAAGTAGCTGTGATCCCACCGCTCATTGTTCTCGTGCGCCAGGTAGTTGAGAGGCAGCAAGCAGGCAAGAGCCAGGGCGGTGCTCAGGCCCGCCAGGGCTGCCAGGCGGCTTCGGGCATCCGGCAATGCGATGGGATTGGCCGCGCGGACACGCTCTACAGAGAGGAGCGTGAATGTCGCGCAGAGCCACATCAGGGGCCAGAGTCCGGCGAGCACCACCTCGGCCTTCTTCAGTCCATCTTGCTCCAGCCCGAGGGCATCCACACAGCCGAGCTGACCGCCCACCATGAGCGCGAGCGCCAGGATGCCGAAGAGCAGGCTGATGACCGTGTACCGCCTGGAGCTGCCGCGCACCTTGGCGATCGTGTACGCCAGGCCACCGAGCAGACATGCCCAGCCGATGACGGTCACCGGGTCATCCGCCCCCAGTGTCCGGACGAGGGCCAGGAGCAGGAGCGAACCCACAAGGTGCAGCAACAAGGCCGGGGTCATCGCCACCTCCGGGCCTGCAGCGACCGGGTCGCGAGGAGCAGAAAGCCCACACACACGCTCAGGTAGTAGACCAGACCCTCGGTGTTGATCCTGCCTTCCATGAAGGGCTGGAAGTGGCCCTCCCACAGCGCCATATAGGAGAAGATCCCGCTGGCCGGAGGAGAGGTCACCTGTCCGAGGAACCAGGCCGTGATCATGATCACGAGCAGGCCTCCGCCGAGGACGGCGGCAAGCAGCTGGTTCTTGGCCATGGACGACCCGAAGGTGCCGATGGCCACAGCCGCAGCACCGAGCGAGAGCAGGCCGAGGTAGCCCGTCATGATCTGGGCCACGCTGATCTTGCCGTGCACGAAGATGAGCGCGGGCATGAAGCCGGTGAGCACTGTGATGAGGGCCAGGAAGCACCAGGCACCCAGGAACTTGCCGAGCACCACCTTGGCCTCGGTGATGGGTGCCGTCTGAAGGAGCACGATGGTACCGGTCTGGCGCTCCTCGGCCAGCAGCCGCATGGTGAGCAAGATGCCGGCGATCATCGTGGTGCCACTGGAGATCTCAAAGAACTTGCTGAGCACATCGGCGGAGTACTTCTCCCGACTGCCGAGCGCGAGCAGGTTGAAGAGGAGGCCATCGATAAGGAGCACAAAGGAGAGGACCGACCAGCCCCAGCTGGTGTTCAGGTAGGCGCCGAGCTCTCGGCGGACCAGCAGTGCTACTGCCCTCATGCCTGCACCTTGACCGCACCAGGCCGAGTCAGATCCAGGAAGATCTCCTCCAGCTCATCGTGGGCACTATCCACACGCCGCACGCCGACCCCGCCGTCCACCAGGGCCGCGACCAGGTCCTCACGCACGTCACCGCTCATGCTGACCCGGACGTCGATGAAGTCCTCAGACTCCCCGATGAGGATCACCTTCTTGACACCCTCGCAGCCCTCCAGGATCTTTCGGGCGAGCGCACCCCCATCCCGCAGGCTCAGATCCACCGAGCCACCGATATGGAATCGCCCGGCAAGCTCTTGCTCCGTGCCGTGAGCCACGAGTCGTCCCTCGTTGAGCACCAGGATGCGGTCACAGGTCTGGGAGATCTCCGAGAGGATGTGGGAGCTGACGAGCACGGTGCTCTCCGCCTTCAGGCCCCGGATGACTTTTCGCATCTCCACAATCTGGACTGGGTCCAGGCCGCTGATGGGTTCATCCAGAATCACCAGACGGGGGTGGTGGATGATGGCCTGAGCGATGCCCACCCGCTTCCGAAAGCCGTGGCTCAGCTCACCGATCACCCGGTCCGCCACTTCGGTAAGCTGGGTCTTGGCAAGTACCCCTGGAAGGCGGGCGTCGAGGTCTGCACCCGACATTCCCCGGAGGCCACCGACAAAGCGAATGAAGTCGCGGACCACCATCTCCAGGTACAGGGGCGGGTCCTCGGGGAGGAAGCCAATCTGGGAGCGCATCGCGACCCCAGATGTGGCCACATCGTGTCCGTCGAAGGTCACGGTGCCGGCACTGGGCAGCAAAAGGCCTGCCAGCACCTTGAGCGTGGTGGTCTTCCCAGCCCCGTTCAGCCCCAAGAATCCCACGACCTCATTGGCACCAATGGTGAAGCTGGCCGCATCGACCGCGCGGCGTTCACCGTAGTAGCGAGTGAGGTCGTTGACCTGAATCACGAGGGCGGTCTCCTTGTTGAGGCGAGACGCCGTATCGAGTCAAGGTCGCGCGCGTCAAGAGAAAGGTCGCGCGCGTCAAGAGATCGGGAGCAAGAGATCAGGAGAATGTCCAAACACAAAACCCCGCCCGGACCACCCGGGCGGGGCTCGTGATTCGAAAAAGATTCACCTCAGGTGCCCCGTCTCCAGGGCCGGCTGGCACCGATAGCCGCCGGCACCACATCATTGCAGTGTCCGGAGAACCGGGCTTTCGGCCCGGCCCTGTTGTGACTTCTCCTCAAATCTACGCAGGAACTTAGAGCAAGGTCTGTGCCAACTCCTCACATCCTCGACCTACAGCGATCAGTCTGAGGCAGGCCCTGCAATGCCGGGGTAGCCATGCCCCACTACCGGGGTAGCCATGCCCCAATCAGTCCCCGCGAGGAGGCACCCGCCGCGGAGCGGCATCGCCCTCTTTGCTCAGCGTGCCGACCAGCGCCCTGATCGCGCTGACTCCCTTGTCCACATGACGCGCGGGCTGCGCGGGATTGTAGAGGCGGAAGTGGTTGCGGAGGGTCTTGGGCCTGAGGGGGTTCATCCCCGAGCGAGTGAGCTCGATGAGGAATGCAAGAGTCCCGTACTTCCCGTAGATGTGATCGATCTCGGAGCCGTGTGCCCGGAAAAAGAAGCCCCAGCGGGAGAGCTGTCGCGTCTTGTAGGCATGGGAGCCCTGGGCCTGGGCCATCACAGACCCGAGGCGCCGGTAGGTCTTCAGGTCTGGAGGACGCTTCCAGAGGCCGGACCAGGGGGTGTAGAAGAAGCCGCCGAATGCATGCAGGCTCACGGCGACATCGAAGCCTTCCTTCAGCAGTCGATCGATCGCCTGGGACTCCGGCTGGGAGAGCGGCGCTGGAGAGGAGGCATAGTAGCCGGGAATAATGTGCCGCCAGATGGCCCTGGGGGTTCGGTTCTGGGCAAAGTCCCGGTTGAGATCGACCTTGTTCATATTGGTCCGCCGGTACACGTTCCGGCCATCGAGAATATCGTCCTCGACCATCATCCTTCGATCCACATTGAGTGCTGGCACCACCACCACCTCGACGCCAGGTATCGGGTGGGTGGCCAGCTCCTCAGCGAGCGCGGTCGCAGTCTCGGTGGAGATCCACTCCAGCGGGTGGATGCCAGCGAAGACAAGAACCTTGCGGTGGATCGGACGGGCGGGGTCCCGGATCCGGAATCCCCAGATGTCTCGTTTCTCCACAGTTCGCCCAATCGACATCGGGATGATCACGCCTGGACGCTCGCGACTGAGCCGACTGAGATCCCGGTGGACTTCGGCCATGAATCGGTAGTGCTCCGGGTGACTCACGACCGGCTGCCGCCGGACCCAGGCATGGTAGCGATGGACATCCCTCTCAGCGCCGAGTCGGGCCTCTCCCCGGGGTGGAGATATGGCCTGAGCAATGCCGAGCCAGGTGAGCAGGAGCAGCCAATTCATCGGGCTGAGCGTAGCGTCTCCGGGGCTTGGAACCCACTTCAGGACCTAAAAGACCATTTAAAGGTTATTAGACCCTTATAAAGACCCGCCCCCCATTCAATGGACCCGGAGAGCCCCATGCCCGTCCTGGACACCGACGCCCTCATCGCCAACCGAGTCGAGGCGCTCGAGCACTACCACCGCTCCACTGGGCTGGCCCGCGCCGAGCTGGATCTCTCCGGCGGCGTCGACTCCGGGACCATGGCAGGCCTGCTCGTCCTGGCCCTGGGTGCAGACCAGATCACGATGGTCTACTCGAGCATCAACAGCGGTACCCAGACGCGCCAGCGTGCCCTGAGACTCGCCGATGATCTGGGTGTGAATCTGGTCATCCACGACCTCACGCCCACCTATGAGGCCATGGTCGGATCCATGGTGGACAACCTGGTGAGCGTGGGCTGGGATCGGGCGGAGCTTCAGGCCCGAATGGACGGGGATCCAACCGTGCTCGGATCCATCCGGAGCTGCCTGAGGGCACCACTGGGGCGGGGCTACTCCCGGCTCACGGGAAACGGGATCCGCCACGGCACGGGCAATGAGTGCGAGGACCGGTGGCTGCGCTTCTACCAGAAGGGGGGAGATGGCGAGGTGGACACCAACCCCATCGCCATGCTGACCAAGGGAGAGGTCTTTCAGCTGGCCCGAGCCCTGGGAGCCAGGCTTCGCTGCGAGGCGGCATACCGGGACATCGTCACAGCCCCGCCCACCCCGGAGCTCTGGGGCACCAAGGCCCTCCACACAGATGAAGATGAAATAGGCAGCTACCTCGGTGTGGAGCCGACCGGGCAGGGCTTCTACAGCTACATCGATCCCGACACCGGTGCGTATGCAAGCCTGGGGATGATCGAGAGAGTGAGTCGCTTCGCAGACACTCCCGGGGGTGCCGGACTGTTTCAGAGCAGCACCGACGAGGGCGCGCTCGCAGCGATCTGCGAGGCGGCCTGCAGCACACCGGCCATGGCTGGCCTGAATCCCGAGCTGGTGGACCGCCTCCTCCGGGCTGCCCGGCGCGCCGAGCGGGTGACCCGACACAAGTACAACCCCGCCTGCCCCACCCTCGGCTCTCGCGCGGAGCTGGTCGAGGCGGGCATTCTCACCGACACGCTTCCTGCGGGCTGAGGAGCCATGAATCCTGCTGTGGCCCCCTCACCTCTGGCTGTGGACTTGATGGTCTTCACGGTCACTGAGGCAGATCTCAAGGTCCTGCTCACTCGCCGGCAGGCACCGCCCTTCCGCGATTCCTGGTGCCTGCCAGGGGATGCTGTGGATCTGGGCGATATGGGGCGGCACCCTGGCGAGCATCTCTCAGCGGCTGCCCGAAGGGTGCTCGAGACCTGCACCGGGCTTCCCGAGCAAGGCGACACGCTAGCGCAGGTCGGTGCCTGGGGCCGGGCAGGTCGAGACCCCAGAGGTCGGGTGGTCTCGGTGGCATGGGCCACCCGTCTTCGACCTGACCTCGCCCCCGTGGTGGGCACGCGCCCCGGTTCGGACTGGTTCAGCGTGGGTCAGGAGGTTCCATGGATGAGACTGGCACTCGACCACGCGGAGATCCTGGCGGCAGGGGTGGAGCACCTGCGCCAAGAAGCGCCCGATCCAATCTCCTTGCTCCAGCTGGTCCCAGCCGCCTTCACCGTCTCGGACCTCCAGCAGGCCGAGGCCGCCATCCTGGACCGTCCCGTCGATCCCCGGAGCTTCCGTCGACGCTTTCAGCGCTGGGTAGGTGAGGGTCTGATCCAGGCGGCCCCAGGCAGGCGCCACATGGGACGGGCCAGGCCCGCCCGTGTCTGGCGGGCCACCTGCCGAATCTCCGGACACACCTCGCTTCAAGACGCCGGTTAGGGAGGCCCACGTGTGGCGGATTCGGTATCAAGACGGGACGATCGTGGTCGACGGTGCGGAGATCGACCTCCTCCCAGTGGGATTTCGACTCGATGACAGGGTGGGTGCGCCCAGAGGACCCGCCCATCTCTATAGAAATGTGGTGCAAGCTGCACGAGCATTCGACGTAGAGTACACAGACGAAACACGCTCATATACAGCACTGGAAGATCTGCGCACCTGCACGACCCGTGAGCCCCGGGATTACCAGCGAGAGGCGGTCGATGCATGGCTCCAGGCTGGCCGGCGGGGCACCGTGGTGCTTCCGACTGGCTCAGGCAAGACCTTTGTAGCTGAAATGGCCATCGCACAGACCGCCCGGTCCACGCTCGTCATCGCCCCCACCATCGATCTCATCGGGCAGTGGCACGATAGGCTTCGCGCCTCCTTTGGCTGCCCCGTGGGCATGCTCGGCGGGGGCAGCCACGAGGTGGAGGACATCACGGTCTCCACCTACGACTCCGCGCTCATCCACATGGGGCGCTACGGAGATCGCTTCGGGCTCATCGTCTTCGACGAGGTCCACCATCTGCCAGCGCCTGGCTACATCCAGGCTGCCCAGTGCTCGATCGCTCCATACCGCCTGGGCCTGACCGCGACCTATGTGGACGATGCTGAGCGGGAGGACATGCTCGACGAGATCCTCGGCGGCGTGGTCTATGAGCGCGGCATCACCGAGCTCTCCGGCGAGTACCTTGCAGAGTACGAGACAGTCCGCATTCAGGTCAGTCTCGGACCCGAGGAGCAGGCCCGATACGAGGAGGCACGGTCTCAGTTCACGCGCTTCGTCGCCCGCAAGCGAATCCCCCTGGGCTCCCCCCGCGGCTGGCAGACCTTTCTAAGGCATGTGGCACAGTCTCGGGAGGGACGTGCTGCGTTTCAGGCCTACCAGGAGTCCCGGAAGATCGCCCACGGAACGGCGCAGAAGATCGACGTCCTCGGAACATTGCTGGATGAAGAACATGGACGTCGTACAATTGTGTTCACCCACGATAACCACACCGCGTACAAGGTCTCGCGCACCTTCCTGGTGCCCTGCATCTCCCACCAGACGGACGTAAAAGAGCGTCGCGCCATCCTGGAGGCCTTCGAGTCCGGCGAGCTCCCCACCATTGTGACCAGTCGCGTACTCAATGAGGGAGTAGACCTCCCCGCAGCAGAGGTGGCCATCGTTCTCAGCGGTACAGGAACGGTACGCGAACATGTACAGAGGCTCGGCCGCATCCTCCGTCCCCAGGAGGGAAAGCAGGCCGTGCTCTACGAGGTCGTGGCCGCCAACACCGCCGAGATGAAGACCAGCCAGAGACGCCGGAGGCATGATGCTTACCGGTGAGCTGATCCGGGTGCGCGTGGTCAAGAAGGACCTGCAGCCCCGCTACATCCAGCCCGATCACCCGCGCCTCCTCGAGCGCGCCGAGGAGCTCGTTACCCAGATGCAGGCCGGACTGGACTCCGGCGCCACACGCGGGGAGATCACGGCCCGCTTCCGCGACCTCGAGGGCCACGAGACGGACCACTTCCTCACCCGGGGCCTGGCCAAGCTGCTCATGGACAAGGGGGAGTTCGAGACCATCTCGCCCATGGAGCCCGCAGATTTGCGGCGCATGGTGTTCTCCCGTGCGGTCGCCCACAGTCCCCTGGCCCCCGAGGCCGGACCCACCGGCCGAAAGACCGCCCGCGATGTGATCGAGGAGATCGCTACTGAACTGAAATGTACCCCAGAACAGGTCGAGTCTGCACTGTACGCTGACTTGAAGGACCACCAGGTCCTCACTTCTGCCAAGATCCCCACATCCGAGGCCCTGCTGCACCGATACAATGTGGCGCTGGTACAGGCACTGCTCCTGAGGGCGAGCTGGATTGAGGTGGAGTTTGCAGAAACAAACCCCAAATATGTACGTCAGCTCATGCGGGCGCTCAAATTCCACCAGCTGATGTATAGATTTACATCCCAGTCGCCTGTACGGCTCCGTGTGGATGGACCGCAGAGCCTACTCAAGCTCTCCACCCGCTACGGCATGCAGCTGGCAAACTTCTTTCCCACGGTCTTGCTGCAGCCCGGCCCCTGGACACTCACCGCTGAGGTGCTGTGGGGCCGGAAGCGCAAGCTCAAGAAGGTGCTCACCGTAGGCAGCGACCTGGAGTTGAAGAGCCACTACCGGGATCAAGGCACCTGGACCTCCCGAACCGAGACATGGTTTCAGGAGCGATTCCTGCAGCTGGAGAGCCCGTGGCAGATGGGCCCGGGCGAGCCCATCGACATGGGAGGACAGACCATGATGGTGCCTGACTTCACCTTTGAGCTCGAAGGAAGGAAGGCGCACCTGGAGATCGTGGGCTTCTGGCGGAAGGGGTACCTGGAGAAGCGGCTCAAGGCATTGCCCGACAACGTCATCCTTGCCGTGAGCTCTCGCCTTGCCGGAGACAAGACCGCCCTGTCCGCCCGCACCGAGCAGCAGATCATCCGCTTTGCCGAGGTCATCCCGCCCAAGAAGGTGGTCGACAGACTCGAGCAGGTAGCCCGATGATCTCTCAAGGTCGGTATACTCCCGGCGTGCTTCTGCTCCTCGCCATCCTCGCTGGCTGCGATCTGACCCCAATGCCCAAGCGGCCCACGCCCCAGGCCAAGCCGCCCAGGGGAGAGGCGCCCGCCAAGAAGATCCCCGATGCTGCCCTGAGGGACACCGGGGTCTGGGAGGAAGGAGGCAACCTCATCCGAGAGGTCGTCTATGTGCCAGCCCAGCCCACAGCCTTTGATGATGTGAAGGCCGAGGTTCGGATGCAGAAGATGCAGGGCGTGGACATCGACTACGCCTGGAGTGTCAACGGGCGGAAGCTGCTCAGTGGCCGAGGCCAGGTGCTCCGCCAGACCATGTTCAACAAGGGTGACAAGGTCCAGGTCAGGATCACCATCGAGAAGAAAGGCAAGTCGGCCAGCCGGGACGGCAAGGTCATCACCATCGCCAACTCCCCGCCCCGCATCCTCACAAACCCCTCCACTCTGAGGAAGCTCGATGGCTTCCGCGTCCGCGGCGAGGATCCGGACGGCGGTGCGGTGACCTACCGACTCGCATCCGCTCCCCCGGGTCTGACCATCGGCGAGCAGACCGGTGTATTCCGCTATGCGCCGGCCAAGAACGCAGAGGGAGGCCGCTACGAGATCAAGGTGGTGGTCGTGGACAAGGAAGCTGCGGAGAGCGAGTGGAGCCTGGTGGTCACCATCAGCGGCGGCAGCGAGTCCGCCCAGGGAAAGGCAAAGCGAGCCAAGGCAAAGGCGGCGTGGGAGGCCAAGCGAAAGGCAAAGCTGGAAGGCAAGGCACCGCAACAAGACCAGGGGAAGCCAAAGGACAGGTAGAAGCCCTCAAGCTCCGATGGCCTCCCGCAGCCGCGCCACAGACTCCTCAATGGGCGCAGTACCGTCCAGCACAAGTCCCGCGTGGGCCGCGGACGGTCCCACGAAGCGCTCATGGCTGGGCACCACCATCTGCTCATAGCGATGGAGAACACTCTGCACGCTGCGGCCCCGCTCCACCGCATCGCGCTGCAGGCGCCGGGACAGCCGAAGCTCGTCGGGCGCATCCACATAGACACAGAGATCCGCCAGCTTTCTCAGTGCCGCCTCGTGCAGTACCAGGATGCCCTCCACGATCACGAGTCCTGCCGGCCCCACCCGATCCGTCTCCGGCTGCCGCCGGTGGGTCGGGAAGCCGTACCGCGGCAAGTCCACTGCCTCACCCAGCGAGAGCCGCTGGACGTGTTCTATGAGCAGAGATGTCTCGAGGGAGTCGGGGTGATCGAAGTCGTGGGTCTCCGGGTCCTCCGCATCGATGTAATAGCGATCATGAGCGATGTGGACCGCACCAGTGGCCGCCACAGCCTCCAAAACGATGCTGGTCTTGCCGCTCGCGGTGCCGCCGCCCACCAGGACGATCTGAGGGCTAGCCTGCATCTCCGTCCGCGCCGCCCGTGATGTGAACGGTCCCAATCATCCGTGCGCCAGGTCGCATCTCCACCCGCACCGCATCCAGCTTGCCCTCGATGCGCCCGGTGGTCTCCACGAGCAGATGCTCCCGGACCCGCAAGGATCCGTCCACCTTGCCACTCACGATGGCGCGTGCCACATCGACCTCACCCTCAATGGACCCATCCATGCCCACCTCGAGCACATCCTCGGTGTACATGCGGCCCTCGAAGTGACCATCGACCCGGACACGACCCTCGAAGGTCAGGTCTCCATCCCACTTGGTACCAGGGCCCATGACAGTCAGCCCTGGCTCATGGCGAGGCTTGTCCAATCAGACCCCCTGATCGGTGCGGGCCAGCCAGTCCACCAATCGGGTCAGATCCTCCGAGGAGTAGTAGTCGATGACGATGCGGCCGCGATTGCCCCGGGCCCTTGGCTCGATGGCGACCTTGGTGCCCATCGCCTGGGTCAGCAGTGCGGTCGCATGCCGATAGACCGGAGAGAGCCGCGCCCGAGACCGCTTGGGCTTGAGCATGCCCTGCACCAGGCGCTCAGTCGCCCGAACGCTGAGCCCCTCATCCAGGATCTTATGGAGCGCCTTACGGATCTTGACCTCGTCGCTGAGACTCAAGAG
>PVBE012755076.1_pt1 | contig 21923 bp, 23 predicted proteins | sample 1631181 | NCBI WGS metagenome assembly PVBE01 (sample SAMN08397723, study PRJNA350692) | Marine metagenome, whole genome shotgun sequencing project. | isolation source: water | place: Pacific Ocean | collected 2012-04 | reverse complement strand
GTTTTCTTTAAACCCTTCTTTTGATTTTGTAAATATTGTTGTTACTTTATCTGTTATTATTTCTGAGGGTGTTTTTTTTGCTGGTGCTGGTGCTGGTGCTGGTGCTGGTGCTGGTGGAGGTATTGCTGGTGGAGGTGTTGCTAGTGGAGCTGGTTCTGGTGCTGGTACTGGTGGAGATGTTATTGCTACTGGTGGAGGTGTTTGTGCTGATGAAAAACCCATCCAATTTTTAGCTGAAGAAGCCCAGTTTGTTGCTCTATTTACTAAATCAGTTGTATTTGAAGATATTGTTTTCCCAATGGAAGAGTCCTTAATAGATTCTCTGTTTCGGTAAGCAAAGATACTTGCAGATATTATTGTAACAGCTGCAGCACAAAGTAAAACAGTTTTAGTAGTAGGGAATTTTGAATTTGTTGGGATTGCTTCTGGGGTTATTAAAATACTTAAGTCTTTTTGTGTTTTTTCGATTTGCTCTTTTGGAAGTTTTAGTGTTTCAGCTACATTTTCTATTGTATCTGACTTTAAACGCATTGCTATTACAGCAATAATTACTGGTGAAAGATTAAGTTCATTTGCTAATTGTACAATGACTTCTGAGGTTGATGGTGAAAAAGTAGGTTCTGATTGATCTTTGCCTTGGAGTAATTGAACTAATTCGTCCATTGCCTTTTGTTCTTTAAATTGCTCTTGCAAGACTGGTATTAAGTCAGGCATTTCTAAAGTATGTAGATGGGCTAAAAGTACTTCGCCTTGAGTTGGTGTAGTACCTAATTCTTTTGCTAATTGTTTTACGTCTTCTACACTAATTTTTTGAAAAACTGGCGAAACTGGCGGAACAGCTTGTTTTGCTGATAGGGGTGAAATCGGCATAAAAACTCCTTTTTATAGTATAATAAATATGCGTGTATTTTAATGATAGATTGTAAATAAAGTCAATTGTTAGTTTGTTTTTACTAATGTAGTTAAATTGTTTTTTTAAACTTAAATAAATTAAATTTAAATTCAGAAATGAGAGAACTTTAACACGCGCTCAAAAACCGATTCTTGAATCACGAGGGGTATAGAACCTATCCAAGTAAATTGAATAAATTAATTTCTCTTAGATATAAAAAAACCTCTTTAAGAAAGACTTCAAAGAGGTTTTTTAAATTGAATTCTTATGAATGTTTTTTATTTCTTAAACTACTTGCTGATAGATCCCTTTCCCAATTGTTCTCTCATAGTATTCAAAAATTGGTTTTGGTGATAAAGCAGTTGGTTTTGGTGATAAAGCAGTCGAAATTCTTGTTGCTAATTTAGATGGGATTCCTGTTGCTAATTTAAATGCAGAAGAGTTCATAATAGATTGCTTATTTCTATAAGCTAAGACACCTGCAGATATTGCTGTAAAAACTGCAAGGGAAACCATAATGGTTTTAGTAGGGATTCTTGAACTTATTTCTACTGCTTTTGGGGCTATTTGAATATTTAAGTCTTTTTTTACTTGTTCGAGTAGGTCGCCTTGAAGTTGTAATTTTTCAGCCACGGTTTCTGTTGTATCTGACTTTAAATATATTGCTATTGCAGCAATAAATAGTGGTGAAACATTGAATTTATTTGCTAATTCTATAATGGCCTCTGAAGTAGAGGGATCTGTGTTTTCAAGTAACTGAGTTAATCCCTCGATTGCCTCTTCTGTACTAAATTTTTTTTGTAATACCTCTGCTACAGCGGCACTATCTGAAGCGGTTGAAAGCGCCTCATTTGGAGATTTTTTAAAACTTTCTGCTAATTGTTGTACGTCTTTTGCATTAATGTCTTGATGAACTAGCGGAACAGTTCTATCTACTGTTATAGGGGGAACTGGCATAAAAACTCCTTTTATTAAGTGAATTTGAAGATATTTTAGTAGAATTTACAAAACAAAGTCAATGATTAAGTGGTTTTTAGTTCATGTAATTGAATTATTTTTAAAATTAAAAATAAAGACATAAATTATATTTGTATTTTTATTTTTTAAACCATTTTAAAAAATAAAAACTGGTATTTTGGATTCGGTTTCCTTAAAATTAAGAAGAATTTTTAATGAAAAAGGGGTGGTTTTTTGAAAAGTCCTGGGTTTTAAGAGAGTCGAATCTAAAATTCAAACTAAGGAGCTAAAAATGAAAAAAGGTTGGGTGGGACTCGATATAGACGGGACGATCACAACGGATAAATATACTATTTTACCTCCTGTGAAAAGATTTTTTAAAAAGCTTGCTCAAAAAAATTGGGGACTGGGTTTTTTTACAGGCCGAACCTTTGCTTTTAGTCAGCCTCTTTTCGATCAGTTTGATTTTCCTTTCTTTTTTTCTCCTCAAAACGGATCTGCAATTTTAAAGATGCCAGAAAAACAGTGTATTCGAAAGGAATATATGGATCCTGCAGCTTTAGCTTTTATTGAAAAAGCTTTTGAAGATGTTCAGGGAGATTTTATTGTTTATGGAGGGTATGAGAAACAAGATCGTTGTTATTATCGTCCTCATAAATTTAAGCACCATCACATCGATTACATCAATCATTTAAAAGACAGACAACAAGAGCCCTGGGAAACTTTAAAAGATTTTATTCCTGAAAAAATGGAAGAGTTTTCTTTGGTTAAAGGATTTGGTTCTCAAGAAGAGATGTTAAAAGTTAAAAACCGTTTAGAAGAATCAAGGCAATTTCAATTAGCTCTTATACGAGATCCTTTTTTAGAGGGATATTACATATTACATATCAACTCTCTAAAAGGCTCCAAAGGATTAGCTCTTACTTTTTTATCTCGTAAATATGGAAGTGAGGGACCTTTGATCTCAGCCGGGGATGATGATAATGATCTTTCAATGTTTGAAGTATGTGATGTGAGTATTTCAATGAAAAAAGCACCAGAGCATGTGCGAAAAAAAGCTCAGATGATTTCAGAGCCCGAGGAGAAATTAATCCAAACTCTTACAGATGTAATTTCACAGTATGATGCTTCTTTTTAACTGATATTACGATAAAAATTGTCTATGTTAAAATGAAAGTTTCATGGTAAACTTCTTTCTTATTTTTTCTAAATATTTGATGGAGGATTAAAAATGTCTTGTAGACCGCCTGATTTAACTTCTCAATCTCTGCCTGCTGCGCCACTTGATGCTGCTCCTTCTTTAAGATCTAGCTCAAGGGGGGTTGGAGAGGCTCCTTCTACCATTCATACACCTCCTCCTTTAGAAGAAGATAAAAATACTTCTTGTATTTTCGTGACTGTTCTTAGCACTTTGTGGTCTTGGGCGTCCTGGCCTTTTTCCTGCCTTTTTTCTTGTCTTTGCCCTACACCTGTGCCTCCACAAAGCAAGCCTCCTTCCCTTCTTGCTTCAAAGGGAAATAAAACAGAAGAAGGAGCTAGCATTGCACTTAATCAATTTACAGTTAACTTTGCAGTTGGTCCTGTAGTACAAGCAGGCACTGATGTAATTGTTGTGCCTTTTTATATGGATCTCCAAGCAAAAACGCATATTCTTGAAATTTTTGCAGAGGCTCAAAGGGCTACATGTTCTGAGGTTATCAACCAGCTTGAATCGTTTCTTCAAGGCCATTTTAGCGAACGTTTTATCACATCATCTGGAGCTCAACCATCTTCACAAAAATATCTCTTTACCTTATGCCCTCACTCACTTCCCGAAAGCCAAAATTGTTTACAGAGTGTTTTGAGGGGGTTTTGCTCTTCTCCTGAAGGTCTTGAAAGAGAAGAACAAAAAAAATCTGTTGAAACAACTTGTCTTGAGGCTTTGCGTCTAGCTTCCCATGTTCCCTCTGAACCTGAGATTCGATCCATTGCGATTCCTGCTTTACTCATTAATCCTATCGAAGTTTTAAGCCCGGCTGAAGCTCAAGACATTATTTTCAAAACATGTCATAAATTTTTGGAAGAAAATCCAGAGACACGCCTTAAAGAAATAAGAATCGTATTTCCTACAGAGTGGGCTTATAATCACTTTATGTACTCACAAGAAGCTTCTTCTTTAGTGAAACAAGGTGATCTTGGTTCATAAATTCAAGCATTGCAGTAAAAAAAATTTACAAAATGTTTAGTTTAAAAAATCCTTAAATTTTATACCCATCGTGATTCAAAAATCACGATGGGTATAATCTTCTTGAATTTCATTCGAGATAAATCCAAAATTGCAGGTTGAAATAGATAATTCAATATAAAGGGAAAAGTTGATGGGATTGTCTTCTCAAGTTTTTGCTTGTTCAAAAATGTATTCCAAGGACCAGATTAGCATTGGTTTTGAGGATCTCAAAATCGATTGCATTATTGGTATTCTTCCTCATGAAAGAAAAACTCAGCAACCCCTATACATCGATATGTGCTGTATTTTAAAGGAAGGGTTTTTAGATTATCGAGAATGCGCAGATATTTGCCAAAAAGTATCTCAAAAAAACCATTTTCTTTTAGAAGATTTTGCAATAAATGTTTTTGAAGAAATAGTAAATCTTAAAAAAATTTATTTTGTTCGTATCAAAATTAAAAAACCTCAGGCCATTCAAGAAGCCAAGCATGCATATGTTATTTATGAAAGAGAGTTTGTATGAGTATTTTAATTACAGGTGCAGCAGTTGGATTGGGAGCTGCAATTGCAAAAAGATTGACTTCTCAATATCCTATTGTGATCCACTACCGAAAAAATAAAGAAAAGGCTCTTGAGCTTCAAAAAGATTTGGGGGCTGAGATTATATATGGAGATTTTTCTACGCAAGAAAATGTAGCTCTTTTTATGGAGGAGTATCTTGAAAGGTTTCCTCACACAAAAGCGGTAATACATAATGTGGGGAATTATTTTTTAGGATCTTACCTCAATACAGATATAAAAAATATTCAAGATCTGATGCAGACTAATTTTTATGCTCCTTTGTTTATTACTCAAAAATTAATTCCCTCATTGAAAAAAACAAAGGGATCTATTATCACAATCGGGTTTTGTGGATTAAGTATTTTGGCAAATACCTATTTTTCTGCTTATCACTTGAGTAAGCTTTCACTTTTGCAGCTCACTAAATCTCTTGCAAAAGAGTTAGCTCCTTTTCAGGTTCGAGCGAATATGATCTCGCCAGGTTATTTAGAGGTTACTCATGCCTTGCCGAAAAAAATGGAGGATATTCCTATGAAGCGTTTGGGAAAATTAAAAGAAGTAGCACATATTGTGGAATTCTTATTAGAAAATGAATACGTCACAGCTCAAAATATCGATGTAGCGGGAGGATTGAAATTATGAAACAATCCGAATGTAACAATCAAAAACTTTTAATGACGCATTTATTAGCCCTTGAAGTAGGAAGAAAAAGGTATTCTTCATCAACTCGTTTTATTCATATGAATCATAACGATCTAGAAAATGAACATACTATACCGGTATATGAAAATATCTGCTTTGTTCTAGCTCTTCTGAAAACAAAAACAATGAAAAATATTTTGGAAGCAAAGGATTTGCTTGAAAGACTTTTTGCTTTTTTTACTGAAGAAGGTTTTCCTGTTTATCTACATGAATATCCTCGTTGTCACTCGTATGTAAACTCTTTAAAGATATTGACGGTTTTTTTAGAAATACATTCATCGAATCAAAAAATATTAGATGAAAAAAAAATTAGATCTTGCATAGAACAACTCTTTAAAAACTGTAAGCCTTTAGAAGAAAAAAAGAATTTAGATGCGTTTCATTATCAAGTCCTTCTTTGTTTTTGGAAAAAAAAGAAAATTAACTTTGATTTTAATGAAAAAGATTCATCAGAAAAACTGTCTCGACTTTTTTTGATCAGCCATTTTGTAACAGAGGCCCAAAGAAAAGATTTGATTCAAAAAATAGCTTTTTATTACCACGAAGCATTTGGATATATTGGACCTTGTCAAAGCGAAGTTCAGGAAAAAAACGCTTTAAAACCAAATTTGTTAGATCCGATTTTTTCTCCTAAAAATTGTTTTGATCATCCTATTTTTCTGCAAGCATCCCTTCTTAAGCCTTTGCAAATTGCTAAAAGTAAAAAGATCAATGTTGAAGGGTGGCATATTGAAAAATCAAGCTTTTTTGCCTACGCTCTAAAACTGCAAAATATACCTAAAGTCTGCTCTAAACAAGAGCATATTTTTCGGCTTCTTTTTAAAAATCATTCATTTGTTTTACAAGATTTCTATCGATCGGTTGTTTCAAAAGCAAAAGCAAATACAGTCTGGATTGAATTTTTTTTAAAAGATTTTTTCGACGATATTTCTTTTTACTATACGTTTGATACAGAAGACACATTTCGGGTGAATGGCAAAAAAGGTACCACGTTTCAGTTAGGTGATCATTTAGAGATCGTTACGAAAACTGTAAGATTAAATATTCGTTTTCAAAAGGTTGAAGGAGAGGGGAAGTTTTTTGGTCACTTTTTAAGAGGAAATAGACCTTCTCAAAAGTATACAAAAAATTCATTGGTGGCGTTTGACCGCATTATTTCTCTTCGCAGTGTTCGAAGTAAAGGTAATTGTCGTCTTTTGGCCGAAATTACAATCAATGAACAGAAGAGGTAGCTTCTTCTTTATGAAGCGCTTTACTATCAAGAGCAAGTCCCATAGAGTGAAGGCCATTATCTACATATAAAGTTTCACCGGTAATCGCAGAAGAAAGAGAAGATAGCAAAAATGCTGCAGCATTTGCTACTTCTTCAGAGTTCAGATCTTTTTCAAGAGGGGCGTTTTGCTTAGAATATGCTATCATGTCCTCAATCATTCCAATCGCTTTTGCGGCTCTACTTCGAAGAGGACCTGCAGAAATACAGTTCACTCTCATATTCCATTTTTTAGCTGCTTCGAAAGCGAGCGTGCGCATATCACTCTCAAGCGCTGCTTTAGCGCTACTCATTCCACCACCATAGCGAGGAATTACACGTTCTGATGCGATATAGCTAAGGCAAAGAGCAGCACTTTCTTTGCTCATAATCGGACCAAAATGCTGAAGAAGGCTGATAAAAGAATAAGCAGAAGAGCTGATAGCTGAAAGATAGCCCTGACGGCTTGTTTCTAAAAGAGGTTTAGTGACTTCAGGGGCGTTAGCAAGAGAATGAACGATGATATCAATCTGTGAATGATCGTCCTCTACAGCTTTTGCAACTTCAGATAGAGTATAGTTCGATAGGCTTTGGTAACGCTTGTTATTACGTACCGATTCAGGGACATCTTCCATAGAATCATACATAGCATCCATAGGATATACTTTTGTATATTGCAGAAGCTCTCCATTGGATAGCTTTCTCGATTCATCGAATTTCCCATTTTGAAATGATGTGGTAAAAATTTTTACAATAGGCGCCCAGCAGCCGATTAGGATTTCAGCTCCCGCTTCAGATAAAGCCTTGGCAATAGCCCAACCAAAACCTTGGTCATCCCCGATGCCAGCTATAAATGCCTTTTTCCCTGTAAGATCAATTTTTAACATATTTCAATACCTTTCATTTTTTACTATAAAGGATAATCTAATACATTCTATTTCTCAACAGGAAAGGATTTTTTTAACTTTGTTGTTGATCCTTAAGGACTTTTAGTCCTTTAGGAGCTTTGAGATTTGCTGTTAAAGAAAAAAGAATATATATCTTGAAAAGAGAGCAGTAAAATTTTTACCTAACAGGTGCATAAAATGAGAGTGATTGCAATTGTCAACCAAAAGGGCGGATCGGGGAAAACAACAACAGCTGTGAATCTAGCAGCTTCTTTGGCTGAATCAAATAGAAAAGTCCTTTTGATCGATATGGATCCTCAGGCATCTGCTTCTCTTTGGTATGGTTTTAAAGATAAAGGTAAGGATCTTTTTGAAGTTTTAACTGATGAAAAACACGTTTTTGATGCACTTAAACCAACGAATGTAAAAGGTGTAGAAATCATGGCGGCATCTCCTCTTTTAGCTGGTGTAGAAAAAGCACTTGCGAATGAGGTTGGATCTGAAAAATCGTTAAAATGTAAATTTGATCTTCTCAAGGATAAGCCGTGGGACTATATCCTTTTAGATTGTCCGCCAACTTTAGGGCTGCTTTCATTAAATGCTCTTTCATTGGCTGAAGAGGTGATTGTTCCTGTTGAAACCCATGTAATGGCTCTTCATGGGCTTGTACAGCTTTTAAAAACTATTAGTGTGGTGCAGCAAAGGCTTAATCCTGGATTAAAACTTACAGGGATCTTAGCTTGTAGGGTGGATTTTAGAACGAAGCATTCTCCAGAAGTTTTAAATCAGCTAAAAAATCGTTTTGAAGAAAAAGTATACAAGTCTGTGATTCGAGAAAATATTAAACTAGCAGAGGCCCCCTTGCATGTAAAGCCGATCATTCAGTATGCCCCTAGCTGTCATGGAGCAGATGACTATCGATCTTTGGCAAAAGAGATTATTCAACAAGAAAATAAGTGATTTAGCGCTTTTTCATCCTTCTTTTCCAACCTTCAGCAGTCAAAAGCCGAAGTGCGCTATTATAAATGGAGCCTTCTCCATCTGTTTTTTTGGAACCTTTTTTCTCATCTTTTCTTTCAGATGTATCTTTTTTAGGTTTTTTCTTAAATAGTGCCATCCCCCCTCCTCACGTGGCTTCTGTATTTAGTCTAGCTTGCAAATAAAAGGCTTGTCAACTATATCGTATTATAGTAAACATGAATTTAATAAAATTTATGCCACATTTAACATTAGAATATAGCAATAACGTAATTGAAAAAAAATTATTAGTTGAACTATTTCAGAAACTACATTTACTGTTAGCAGATAACTTGCCAACCCAAATTGCTTCTTGTAAAAGCCGAGCAATTGAATTCGCAGTCTTCACTATTGGTAAGGGCAATTCAGATGCTGCTTTTGTGCATGTTAGTTTAAAAGTATTGCCTGGACGCTCACAATCTATCCTAGAGAGTACGGGACAGCACTTATTAAAAGCTCTCAAACAACATTTTGCTCAATCTATATCCCGTCTGAAATTACAAATATCTTTAGAAATTAGTGAATTACAATCAACATATAAAACTTATACTTTCTTATCTAACTAATAATAAATCTATTGTGAATTATTTATACCCATTGTGATTCAAAAATCGGTTTTCTTCTTTTTTGTTTACACTGCTTTTTCTACAGTGATATCTCGTTAAAAGAACTATTGCTGCTTTTATTAACAACTAACGTAAATGCGAAGGTCTTTTGCTTGGGTATTCTTCCTTTACATTATGTTCATATAATCGTTGATTCTAGAACTTGTTTTTGAAAATGGCTTGCATAGGAGGGGGCAATTCATACATACTTTGTTCAGAAAATATTTAAAGTAAAAATCTGAAATGAGATATCAAAATTTACATTCTTTTTTAAAACATTTGCAAAACGCGTCCCCCGAGCATCTGGCACAGTTGTATCTTGTTTTTGCGGAGGATCCTTTTGAAAGGGCCTATCTTTTGAACTGGATTGCATCCTATTTCAAGGGGAGTGTGAAAATCTCTTTTGATCAACTTTTTGATGAAATGCGCTCTTTGTCCTTTTTTTCTAAGGAAAAGATGCTTTTGTGTAATGTGCAAAAAGAGATGACTAAAGAGCAACTTCAAACATTATCTGAGATGATTCCTCATTTCGATGGAAGGCTATTTTTAGGCTATGGATTTAAAAATCTTAATAAAGCAACTTTTGAGGATCAAGGAGTTATTCTAGATTTTTTAGCAGATCGAAAGTTTGAACGTGATAAACGCTATCAAGAATATGTTATTTTTCATGCAAAAAAAAGCAAAACATCCTTTTCTCACGATGCCCTAAGGCTTCTTTGTGAAAATCATACCGATTTGGCATTTCTTTTCTCTGAAACAGATAAATTGATCTCTTACACAGCAGGTAGGCCTAAAATAGAAAGAGAAGATGTGCTTGCAATCAGCTCTTTTCATGTATCTTCTACTGTGTGGCAAAAAGCAGATGCTTTTGTTTGGCAACGTAAAATATTGCAAAAAATTGATCCCCAACAATTTACTCTTCTTTTAGCCGCAATCCGATCTCAATTTCAAATGGGTTTAAAAATTTTAAAAGGGCCAAAAGACCTTTCAAAAATATTTCCCAAATTATGGCCCAAAACTCTCGAACAGAAGAAAAGAGAGGCTCAAAAATTTAAAGAAGAGTACTTTAGACGGGGCCTTTTAATCCTATTTGAAGCAGAGCTTTCATTGAAATCCACAAACCGACTCTCACTGGAGATGCTGTATGCCAAAACCCAACCTAGTCCTTCTTCCCAACCTATTAGCAGATGATCCTCATCTTGTAGATACGTTGCCTGCATGTCTTAAAAAAGTTGTGGGTGAGCTGAAGGCGCTCATTGCTGAAAGTGAAAAAGGAGGTCGAAAATATTTAAGCCTTTTCTCTAGATCACCTCGAACTGTTCCGATTTACCTTCTCAATGAACATACTCAAGAAGATGAAATACAAACCCTTCTTGCATCCATGGATGAGGGCCTCTGGGGAGTTGTTTCAGATGCAGGGCTTTGTTCAATTGCAGATCCAGGAGCGAGACTTGTGACTCTTGCTCGGAAAAAAGGGATTCCCACTCAAGTCTATCCAGGCCCTTCTTCAATCGTTTTAGCTTTGATGCTTTCAGGATTTTCGGCTCAAAGTTTTTCCTTTCATGGCTATCTTCCCAGAAAAGAGGGGGATCTCAAAAAAAAATTGATAGAACTTCAAAAATACGCTCAAGTTCATAAAAGTACTCAAATTTGGATTGAAGCTCCTTATCGGAGTCAAAAAATGTTAGAATTTTTAAAGCGAGAAATCCGTTCTGATTTTTCTTTAGCTGTAGCCGCAAGTCTTTGCTACTCAAATGAAAGAGTTTTGGTTATGGATCTGAAAAAATGGCGAAAAAGTAAAGTAGAATTAAAAAAAGAGCCCACAGTGTTTTTGCTTTCAAAGTGAAGGTTATGTAATAATAGATAGGATTGAATTTAAATTTTTTTTTGAATTCCATGAATAATTTTTCGTGCAATATCATGCGCAATTTGTTAAGACAAAGAAAAACAACATATATCGTCAGGGCAAATCTCAAGGAGGGGATATGATTCAGAAAGGGCAACAGGTGTTTTTGGAATACTCAGTTTTTTTGGAAGATGGAAAAGTAGTTGATAGCAATGTGGGAGAAACACCTCTTGTTTTCAATTTAGGTATGCATCAGATTCTTCCTGCTTTGGAAGATGCTGTAGGAGATTTGAATAAAGGCGATAGTAAAAGGGTAACTTTGGCTCCTGAGAATGCTTATGGCTCTGTGGATCCTAGTGCATTTAAAGATGTGGATTCTTCTGCGATTCCTGAAGAGTTGCGCTATGAGGGAGCTATTTTAGGTGTTCAGGATGATCAGGGAAATCAATACCGTATCCGTATTCACTCCATTGACGGGGAAAAGGCTGTTATCGATTTCAATCATCCTTTAGCGGGTAAAACGCTTACATTTGAAATGAAAGTGGTAGATGTTAAGTAACTTATGTTACGCGCTAAAAGTGAAGATAAGAGATTTTTTGTCGTTTAGACCAAAATAGCCATCGCTGTATCGTAAAACAAAAAGCCTTTTTCGGAGAGCTTAAGATGGTGATTCTTTTGGATCAAAAAATTTTGATCCAAAAGAGAATCTATGTCTTTTTGATGTTCTTCCGAAAAAAATCCATGCTGTTTTTGAAATTTAGATAATTCTACACCTTCTTTGAGGCGAAGATGTATGCATAAAAGCTCTCTTTGTCTTTTTTCATCGGGGAGTTTTTCTTCAAAATCAACCGGGGAACTTCCTTGTTTTAAAGATCTTGCATAGCGCAAAATATGGCAAACGTTTCGAAAGCGTTTTTGTTCCCAAAAACTAAAAGCAGAAGGGCCGTATCCTAAAAAAGGTCGGGCTTTCCAATATCCCAAATTATGAAGGCTTTGGTAGCCTTTTCGAGAAAAAGCTGAAATTTCATATCTGGCAAAACCTTCTTTTTCAAAAAAATCAATCGCTTGTGCAAGCAAAAGAGCACTATCTGAGGGGAGTTTTGGCTTTGTTTTGTAAAAGTGAGTATGTGGTTCAATAGTAAGATTATATAAAGAAATATGTTGGATCGGCAGTTGTGGGATTTTCTCTAAACTTTGAGCTAGGGATTTTTGAGACTGATTAGGGATATCAATCATTAAATCGATAGAGATATTTGGAATCTGATCTGCAATTAAACAAATGTGCTCTTTAAAAGAGGGCGCTCTTCCTAAAGTTTTAAGCTCACTTTTTACTAAAGATTGGACGCCTAAGCTAATACGATTGACGTTTGCTTTAGCGAGCTTATCAATTAAATCTTGATGGATATCCTCAGGGTTCATTTCCACAGTTATTTCTGGGTTTTGAAGAGGCAGTTTTTCACACTGTTTTAAAACCCAGATAATGGCTTCAGGAAATAAAGAGGGAGTTCCCCCTCCGAAGTAGAGGGAAATAATTTTTTTATTTTGGATTAGGGGAAGCTTTTTTTTCCATTCTATCTTCAAAGCTTCGAAATAAAGATTTTTATGAAAATCTTGGTCTAATACCACATAGAAATGACAATAGGGACATTTTTTTTTGCAGAAAGGAATATGAAAATAAAGGCTGATCTCACCAGTTATCGGCATCAGGATCTTCCATAATCCCTCGCTTCCAGCGATTGCGATCAGAAAAAGGGTCCTCTTCATCTTCAAATAAAGTAGCACCTTCACTCGCGGTCTCTGATTCTGAAGCAGCGCTCTCTGTCTCAAAGCCTCCTTCAGTCTCCTCAAGGCCAGTATCTGTCATGCTTCCTCCTCCTTCAGCTTCCATATCGGGGAGGGTATGATCAGGGTAAGCTTGACGTGCAGGATTTTTTTTAGGGGTGACGTATTCTTCTAATTCACCATTTTCCTTGAGAAATCGAAGGCGTTCTTTTTCTTCTTCAATTTTGGATTTAATCGTTTGGATTTCTTCTTGATGCTTTTCGATATCTTTTTTGGGGACAAGACCCAATTTCAGCCATTGCTGTAAATCTTCAAGCTCAACTTCTAATTTTTTTAACCTTTCGCTTTTCACTTTCATCTAAAAATCCCTTAATTCTCCATGTTTTAGAGTCCGACTACCTATACTGATATCAGGTGACAAATATTGCCTAAAATCACCTGAAAAATTTTGTGATTCTGCTCAGTACTCATTAAACTTATGCATGCTCATTTATTAAGTCAAGAAACAAAAAAAAATTGTCCTTTAACTGTTAAAATTCTCGAGAGAAGGGCAGATTTTGATTTGTACGCCATAGGCCTACTTCACCAAATGGAAACAGGTATATAAGAGCTACTCTTTCCTGTTCAAACGTATTGTTTTGAACGGGAATGGGTATAGAATAAACTGCCTCTCTTTCTATCTATTGTATCGCGATGGGGTTTTTAAGAGGAGCAGAAATTTTTTAAATCAAATCAAGGTAGATATATATAAAATTTTTTAAAATTTCTTCAATTGTGTTATATTGTGGATAAAAGATCGATCTGATTTTGAGGAGGGGGGATTTTACCAAAATGTTTTCTTATATCCATTTAATTTTTAGTCCTTTAAAGAATAAATCTAAAAAAAAGGAAAAAGATGTCTCGTCAAAAAGGGCCCCAAATTACAAACCTGCAGACTGTCGAAAAGTTGTATCAGGAGTTTCAAAAAAACCCGAATAGCCTAGATGAATCTTGGCAAAGTTTTTTTTCTGGGATGGAATTTTCAGAAGAATTTATGGGTGGAACCGATGAAAATGAGCTGAGAGTCTATTTATTTATTTCTGCTTATCGAAAATATGGCCATCTTTTCGCTAAGGTGAATTGTATTGAGGCTAAAGATCCTGTTTTACCAGATGAGTTAAATCCTAAAAGGGTTGCAGGGATTGAGGAAGGGCAGTTAGATGAGATTTTTCCTACAATGGGATTTTTAGAAGAAAAAGAAGCGCCTCTTCGAAATATTATTGATGCTCTTCAAAAAATTTACTGTTCTCGTCTGGGAGTGGAGTTCGTTGATGTAGAAAATCAAGAGCTTAGGGAATGGATCCGGTTAAAAATGGAGCCAAAGCTCAGTATTGAGCTTTCTACAGATCAAAAAAAAATGATCATGGAGTATTTAACCAAAGCAGATCTTTTTGAATCTTTTATCAATATGAAATATGCGGGAATCACACGTTTTTCTGCTGAGGGGGGAGAGACGGTTGTGGCTCTTTTAGCCTGTTGTTTACAAAAAGCTGCAGAAGTTGGTGTGAAGGAAGTTTTTTTAGGGATGGCTCATAGAGCTCGCTTGAACGTAATGGCCCATATTTTACAGAGGCCCTATTCCTTAATTTTTCATGAATTTGAATCAGAATATCATCCTTTGCAAGTGGAAGGTTCAAGCGATGTAAAATATCACCGCGGCTATTCTTCTTATTTTGAGACATCTTCTGGAAATATAAAAGTACATATGTGTCCGAATCCATCTCACTTAGAATCGGTCAATCCAATGGTGTTAGGGCAAACAAAAGGAAAACAAGTCTTAAGAGATAATCCTCACTCTGTGCTTCCCATTTTGATCCATGGAGATGCTGCTGTTTCAGGACAGGGAGTTATCTATGAATCGATGCAGATGATGAATGTAAAAGGGTTTCAAGTAGAGGGTTGTATTCATATTGTCATCAATAATCAGATCGGTTTTACAACAAATCCGAATGAAGGAAGATCGACTAGATATTGTACAGATATAGCTAAAACATTTGGATGTCCTATTTTTCATGTAAATACGGAAGATCCTGAAAGTTGTATTTGGGCTATCTTTTTAGCTATGGAGATCCGAAATCGTTTTCATATCGATGTTTTTATCGATTTAAACTGCTATCGAAAATTTGGCCATAATGAAGGGGATGATCCTTCTTTCACACAACCCAAAGAATATAAAATCATTCATTCGAAAAAAAACCAAAGAGAGATCTATCGAGATGAGCTTTTGTCTCAAGGGACCTTAGAGTCAGAAATTGCAGAACATTTTGAAAACACATTTAAGGAAAGCTTAAAATTGGGCTATGAAAAGATGAAATCTCTTTTTGAAAATCCTCCAGAGATTCAGCAAGTGATGGGCTCTGCTTGGGAAGAGTATTTACAATCTATTGATGCGGATGTGTTTGAAAAAGTAGATACAAAAGTATCTGAAAAAATATTGATCGAGTTGAATGAAAAAGCAAAAATCCCAGAGGGATTTCATATCCATAAAAAGTTGATCAAATGGCTTGAAGATCGAAAAAATAAATTGGTCAATAACAAAATTGATTGGGCTTTAGCAGAATACCTAGCATTTGCATCGATTTTGTCAGATGGGTATCCGATTCGTCTAGCAGGTCAAGATTGTAAAAGAGGAACGTTTAATCAAAGGCATGCAGTTTGGGTAGATCAAGAGACAGCTGAAGAATATTTTCCTTTAAAAAACTTGAGTGAAAATCAGCCGCAATTTGATGTATTTAACACAATTCTATGTGAATTTGCAGCTCTTGCTTTTGAATATGGATATAGCCTATCAAATCCTAAGACACTGACTCTTTGGGAAGCGCAATATGGAGATTTTGTAAATGGAGCGCAGATTGTAATTGATCAATATATTACAACAGGAGAGATGAAATGGAATCGGTATTCAGCATTCACAATGCTTTTACCTCATGCTTATGAAGGCCATGGACCTGAGCATAGTTCTTGTCGATTGGAACGATTTTTACAGCTAGCTGGGAATCAAAACATTCAAGTAGTCTATCCGACAACGCCCGCTCAGTATTTTCACCTTTTAAGAAAACAAGCGATTCGAAAACTTAAAAAACCACTTGTTATATTGACACCCAAAAGTCTTTTGCGTCACCCACTTTGCATCAGTTCACTGAATGATCTTTCGTCAAAAAATTTTGAAGAACTTTTAGATGATCCCATGCCTATAAAAAAACCTAAAAAAATTCTATTTTGCTCAGGTAAGGTTTTTTATGACTTAATTCAGGAAAGAGAAAAAAGAAAAAGAGAAGATATCGTCATTATTCGAGTCGAACAAATTTATCCTTTTAAAGAGGATGCTGTAAAGAAATACCTAAATCAGTATAAAGGGGCTAAAGAGGTTTATTGGGTTCAAGAAGAGCCTAAAAACATGGGAGCTTGGTCCTTTATTCGTTTAAAAATGAAACATTTTTGCGATATCGGTCACATAGGAAACCAAGAGTCGGCCTCACCTGCAACAGGCTCACATGCGATGTTTGTGAAAGATCAAAAACGCATTTTAGATGCAGCTTTTGAATAAATTACTGACGTTACGCGGCAGGAGCAAAAAATTAAATGGATCTTTTCCAGTCAGACTTTTCCAAAATATTCAAAGATATTCATTGAATATCTCTTCATATTTTGAAACAATCTGACAGAAAAACCTCTCATTTCTTTTTTTCACTCTTGCCGTGTAACATCAGTAAATTAAAGGTTGATTCATGAAAGTGGAAGTAAAAGTCCCCTCTGTTGGGGAGTCTGTTCAAGAAGCAACGATTGCAAGTCTTCTTAAGCAATCTGGATCACAAGTCAAGCAAGATGAAGAGATCATTGAAATTGAAACGGATAAAGTCAATCAAATCATCTATTCTCCCGCAGCGGGAAAACTTGAACTTACGGTGAAAGTGGATGATGTGGTGAAAATCGGTCAAACGATCGGCTCTATTGATACAGAAAATGTAACAGAAGCGCCTGCTTCTCAAAAAGAAGCCCCAAAGCCAGAAGAATCTACAAAACCAGCAGTTGAAAGTACGCCTTCATCTTCTGATGCAGCTCGTAAAACAGAGGAAGAGTTTGTACAAAATCTTGAGAAAAAACCGCCACCCCCAGAGCCATCTGCGCCTGCACCCGCTGCACCAGCGCCTGCAGCGCCGCCTGAAAAAGAAGAAAGAGGGGAAAGAAGAGAAAGAATGAGCAAACTGAGGCGTTTGGTAGCAACACGCCTTGTAGAAGTTAAAAATCAAACAGCAATGCTCACTACTTTTAATGAAGTGGACTTATCTCAAGTAATCCAAATTCGAAAAAAAGAACAAGAAAGCTTTCAGAAAAAACATGGCGTAAAGCTAGGGTTTATGTCTTTTTTCGTAAAAGCCTGTGTATCTGCTTTGCAAGAGTTTCCTGCTATCAATGCGAGAATTGATAAAGATGAGATTGTGTATCGGGATTACTTTGATGTTGGGATTGCAGTGGGAACAGATAAAGGGCTGATGGTTCCTGTTTTAAGAGATTGTCAAAAAATGTCTTGCGCAGAGGTTGAGAAAAAACTCAAAGATTTTGCTGAAAAAGCGCGTAAAGGTATGATTTCTGTAGATGATCTTCAGGGAGGGACTTTTACGATTACAAATGGAGGTGTCTATGGATCTTTATTATCGACACCGATTTTAAATCCTCCTCAAAGTGGAATTTTAGGAATGCATGCGATTGTAGAGCGTCCAATGAATGTGGGTGGGAAAGTTGAAATCAGACCTATGATGTATGTAGCTCTTAGCTATGATCACAGAATTGTTGATGGAAAAGAAGCGATTGGCTTTCTTGTACACATTAAGAAAAACCTCGAAGATCCTTCTCGTTTTATATTGGAATAAAATGGCTGAAAATTTTGATGTTGTAGTGATTGGTTCAGGACCTGGCGGTTATGTAGCAGCGATTCGCTCGGCGCAATTGGGTTTAAAAACTGCCTGTATTGAAAAAGATCCTACTTTGGGAGGAACCTGTCTTAACGTAGGCTGTATTCCTTCTAAGGCTCTTTTACATTCTACAGAACTTTTGTACACTTTTGAGAAAGAAGCCCAAATTCATGGGGTGATTGCATCTGATGTGAAAGTTGATTTTCCTCAAATGATGACAAGAAAACAAAAAGTCGTAAATGGTTTTACCAAGGGCATTGAGTTTTTGTTTCAAAAAAACAAAATCAAAAAATACCAAGCTACAGCTACTTTAGTAGATGAGCATACGATTCAAATGGGAAACGAAAGCATTCAAGCCAAAAATATTATCTTGGCTACAGGCTCTCAACCGATCGCACTTCCTTTTCTTCCGTTTGATGAAAAAGTTGTTTTGTCTTCTACAGGCGCATTGGCTTTAACAAAAGTGCCTCAAAAGATGCTGATTATAGGAGCGGGGATTATTGGGGTAGAGATGGGCTCTGTCTACAGTCGTTTAGGATCTGAAGTGATTTTTATAGAGGCTTTAAAAGGTGTATGTCCTCCTTTAGATCAAGCGCTCTCAGCTCAATTAGAAAAAATTTTAGTGCGCCAAAACATGCAATTTTATTTTGATCATAAAGTAGTAAGCGCTGAAGTTTCAGGTAAGGGAGTGTTATTAAAAGCAGAGGGTGCGAATGGAGTGAAAGAGTTTTCATCAGATGTTGTATTAGTTGCAATCGGTAGAAAACCTTACTCAGACAATTTGGGTCTTGAAAAAGTAGGCATTGAAAAAGATGCCAAGGGATTTGTGAAAATTGATTCTTTTTTTCGAACCAAAGTTCCTCATATCTATGCTATTGGAGATCTTGTCGATGGACCCATGCTTGCACATAAGGCATCTGAAGAAGGAGTTGCTGTAGCAGAGCTTATTTCAGGAAAAAAACCTGTGATAGAATATATTGCGATTCCTAATGTAGCTTATACTCATCCTGAGGTAGCTTCGGTGGGTCTTACTGAGCAAAAAGTCAAAGAAATGGGACTTGAGTATCAAACAGGCTCTTTTCCTTTTAAGGCTAATTCAAGGGCGAGATGCACTGCCGAAGAAGATGGGTTTGTGAAAATCATTATTCACAAAAAATCGAAAAAACTTTTAGGGATTCATATTTTAGGAGCCCATGCCTCTGAGCTTATCGGAGAGGCAACGGTTGCGATTCAACAAAAAATGACGGCAGAACAACTAGGGGATGTTTGTCATGCACATCCCACCTTATCAGAAGCGATTAAAGAAGCTGCCTTAATGGTAAGCAAAGGCGCTATTCACACTTAAGTTAAACTTAATAACCGTGCGAAGAACTGCAGCTGCAAGAAGATTTTGCATTGGGATTACTGATTTTAAAACCAGCACCTTGCAGTCCATCTACATAATCAATCACAGAGCCAACCAAACGCTCCACCATCGCATTATGAACGTGAATTTCAATGCCTTCTGATTTAAAAATGACATCAGTATCTTCTTTTTTTTCAGAAAAATCTAAAACATACTCAAAACCGCTACAACCTGCTGGTTTATCACCAAATCGAAGAGCTAAGTTTTCTTTTTCATCTTCAGTGCAAATTTCTTTAAATTTATTAGCAGCTCGAGGTGTTAAGGTAATGGTTTCAGGATTAGCTTCTTCTTCTAGAATTTTATTTAATTTTGAAAGGAGATCTTCGATTTCGTCCTCAGTTTTTCCATGTCCTAACATGCCTGCTTCTAAAGTTTCCCAAGTAGCAGCAGCGCAGCTTGCACAGTGAAGTCCCGCATTGGTCATCTCTGTTGCTAGTTTTTGGCTTTTATGAGGATGCTTTTTAAAAATATCATCAATTGTCATTTCTCTTGTGATTCCGCTCATTTTTTTTCTCCCAAAATTAAAACTTTATTTTCACAATACCTTTCTTGATTTTACATTGACAGGCGAGTCTTTCACAGTCGAGATCGCCTAGAAAATCTGATTCAGCTTCATTGAATTCAGATAAATTGTCCATTCCTTCAGTAATTTCGACGACACATGTCCCACAGACTCCCTCGGTGCAAGCAAAGGGAACCCCAGCTTCTTCACATTTTTGAGTAATTTCGCTTTCTTCTTTGACTTCATGCTCTTCGCCAGTGTCTTCAAAAATAAGCTTTGCCATATAAAAATCTCCTTTTATGAAAACCAGATGAACCTATCGCAATTTTTAAATATATTTTTAATACGAAGGGGTTGCGGCAGTCTCTGATAAAAAAATAACTTAATATATCTTCGTAAAGATAGGTTTTGAGTAAATTATGAGGCAAAGGCGATTTTATACCAATACCAATTCAAAAAAAAAGCCCTCTAGAACCAAGAATTTTAGAGGGCTTTTCTAAAAATTTATTTGAGTGAAAGGATTACATTAAAGATGAGCCGGTTTCTTTTAAAAGCTCTATAGCCGTTTCTTTTAAAGTTTGAATTCCTTCAAAAAACCCGCATTTAACGAGAAGGGTATTTAAGTAGGAGAGTTCTGTCTCTAAAAAGTCCACTTTTGATTGTAAATGAGCAAATTCTCTAGATAGATCCATGGTTTACCTCCATTTATTATTAATTTTTTTATTTATTATTATAGTTACCATGTAAGACTTTATTTTTAATATTATACCCTTATTTTATAACTAGAGTATGTTTATGCACAAGATAACTATGAATCTTTCTAGGGATTTATTGTTTTAATTTAAGTTGAATTTATTTATACTAGAACGTACATTAGTTTTCTTTTTATTCTTGGAGCTCTAATTATGAGGAGGAAGCTAATGATAATTATTTTAACGGTGGTAGTGATGTTGAGTCCTTTTTCCTCTTGTTTAGAGGCTTGTTCTTCTTATACTGAAAGATCTTTGCATTTTTGTGCTCAGGCCTTTCAAGGACCTCAAATTGCACCTAAAGATACTTGTACAGAAAGAGTAGGGAAAATAGCTGTTGTTGCTTTTCAAGGGCTTGCTTTTTTACCTGCTTATATAGAGCATACATCTTGTCGTTTTTGTGCTTCATCTTTGGAACATCAAAAAGCAAATCACTTATTTCAAGAAGTAGAAAAACGATGTCAAAAGGCTTTTGAGTTAGCAAACAATCGTTTAGAAGAACAAGGAATCATTGTTGATCTTGGATATGCTCGAGAGAAAAGCGATCCTAAATACCAACCTACTGAACCACGTAAATTTGCGTTTTCATTAAAAAAGGATCCTTCTTTTCAGATTCCTCTGAATGGCTATGATGTAGCTAGCACTGATCAAGATACTAAAATTGAGCGTGTCTCTTGGGATAAGCGTCTTCTTTTGTCTTCTGAACAAATTGCAGACACTCTTGTTGCTAAAGTACAGATTTATTTAGATCATTATGAAAAATCAGATATCCTTTTTTCAAATCCATCAACGGAATTGATGCCTTACCCTTCAGGTACATTATTTTCTGTTTCAGAATTAGCTGAACAGGGACATAAGACCAAAATTGATCAAGAGGGATACTTGTTGATTGATAATCATTATATTGCTTTTTGCAATCAAGGAAAATGGACATTAATCAAGGCTAATATGTTGCATACAGATTCTATACTTTCTTTGAAATTGCATAAGGGAATTATTGAGCTAGTCGATCAAGACGAAATGGATCCTGGCCCTGGTATGTATGTTGACTTACGTAACAGTACAAAAACTCCTGATGGCAAAAATGCCCATTTATTTTATCGTCACCTAGAAGGTGTGCCTTCTTTCTCTTCGTGATTAAAATATTAATTGATAATAATTTTATTCGATAAGTATTTATGAGACTATCCCGCTATCTAAAATATTTGTTGGTGTGTTGCTCGACTTCTGAAAGCGGATTAAATTTTCCTGAGACTTATTTATGTCGGACTACTTGACCATATCGACCATCGCATTGATCATTATTGCTTTTAGATGAACTTTTACTTCTTTCCTCTTATAGCACCGACTTTTCAAAATCCATGCGAAGGAGATAGAGGTTACCATCAGAGATAGGGTCAAAATAGACAAAAGAGAGTCTAAAACTATTGCGAGTTAAGAGTTCAATCTATTTTGTATGTAATTTTTTACCTTGGAATAAAATGACTAAAAAATCTGTCAGCAAGTCCTCCTATTGCTGTAGATATAAAGGGCAAGCTACCTGCTATTGCGCCTGCTTTTAAATGGTCTGCTATAGGTACTGCTAAATTTCTTCTTGATGCTAATAGTATT
>PVBE012405078.1_pt1 | contig 21929 bp, 19 predicted proteins | sample 1631181 | NCBI WGS metagenome assembly PVBE01 (sample SAMN08397723, study PRJNA350692) | Marine metagenome, whole genome shotgun sequencing project. | isolation source: water | place: Pacific Ocean | collected 2012-04 | reverse complement strand
CACCGCATGGTTCTCGGGCTCAGGTTTCTCATCCGACACTCGTCCAAGAACTCAGCCACTACCTCAGCAACGGTGGCTTCCCTCGTGATCTCCGCCCGTTCGTTCAGCATAGTATGATGCCCCTCAAGTACCTTCTGAACGGCATAAGACCTCACCGTTTTCTCAGCCATTCAGAACCTGGTCTCAGTCTCAGGGATCAGGGGGTCGTTGGCCGTCTGCTGTCCTCAAACAGGAGCCCGTCCTGCCCGCTACTGAGAAAGACCAGGTCGAAGCGATCGGGGCAGAAATCACCGGAGAATGCGACCTTTTGAGCGCTTGAGCGTACCTGTATTTGACACCCTTGGCCGGTTCTGCTACAATCCGTCTCCGACGCACGGGCACGGCCATTTTGCGCTGTTTCCGGCGACCCAGGAGGGCCGTTAGCTCAGTTGGTAGAGCATCTGACTTTTAATCAGAGGGTCGCAGGTTCAATCCCTGCACGGCTCACCAGTACACGGGCCCATGGTCTAGTGGTTAGGACTCCGCTCTTTCAAGGCGGCGGCGGGGGTTCAATTCCCCCTGGGCCTACCACACAAACAAATGGGCGGATAGCTCAGTTGGTTAGAGCGCCTGCCTTACAAGCAGGAGGCCGCAGGTTCGAGTCCCGCTCCGCCCACCAGTCAAGCCAGACCGGGTTCGGCGGCTAACGAAGTCTGTGAGCCTTGACGACGAACTCGAGATTGTTGTTGTCGGCGGGATAGCTCAGTTGGTAGAGCGGTAGACTGAAAATCTGCGCGTCCCCAGTTCAAGTCTGGGTCCCGCCACCAGAGAGCCAGCGTAGCTCAATTGGCAGAGCAGCTGAATCGTAATCAGCAGGTTGTGGGTTCGAGTCCCTCCGCTGGCTCCAGATACGTCCTTCCGCGACGCGCCGCGCTCATCTGAGTGGGGCGCGTCGTGGCATCAGCCTGGCCCCGCTCGCGTTCGTTGACACTCCGCGCGAGCAGGTGATATACTGCCGCCTCGTGCGGTAGGATCCTTGCAGCGGCGTTACCGAGCCTAACTATGGAGTTCAGCGAACCAACCAGGCGTCTGCGCGTAGACCTGGGCCGCGCGTGGCTTATCTGGAGCTGCATGCCGCTGGCGGGTATGGTGCTTGCGCTCCTGGCCACGACGGCCGTTTACGCATCTCAGCCCGTGCTCTCGATCAAGCGCGCCGAGGATTCGTTCTACCAGTTCCTCGCCATCAGCGCGATCGTGTTCCTGTTCACGTTCACGATTGACGGCCACTGGACGAACCCTAAGCGCCTCGCCGAGAGCATCCGACGCCTGGCCGGCGACGAAGACAGCAAACTGGCGAAGCTCATGGCGGAAGAGAAGATCGAGGCTGGAGTTGCTCGGAAAACCGGTACCAGGGACAAGCTCGAGCGTATCATGGAACAGGTCCGGTCAGTTCGCGCCGAGATCGCCTCTCACGCCGTCCTCACGTCATCAACAGCGCTCGGGCTGCTCGGACACGCCATCGGCTTCGCCGCGATCATGTGCATGGTCGCCGGAGCGGGTCGGTCGCTCTCGTTCCTGCTCCTGTCCGTGGCGGTGTCGTATCAGCTCTTCTTGTTCTCACGCCACCCGTATTACGAGCGCATCGTTGAGGCTGCTTACGCGGGCGAGCTTGAGGCAGAGGAAAGCCCCAAGGACAAGCGCAAGCGACGCAAGGACGCTAATTCACAGGAATAGCTGCGCGCTCCTTTGCCCCATGCGGGAGCCTTGCGCGGCCGAGTCTGCTCGAGACTCGGCCGTTTTTCGAATCTGGACGCCAAGAACCGGACGAACGAGGAAGGACCGGGACACGCCATGGAGAGACACGCGAGTTGGCAACGTACACGCTGGGCCGGCGAGATCCGCAAGGACGACGCTGACCAGGAAATCACGCTCAACGGATGGGCGCGCCGCCGCCGCGACCACGGTGGGCTGATCTTCGTTGACCTGGCTGATCGGACGGGCCTATGCCAGGTAGTCTTCGACCCGTCCGAGAACCCGGACGCTCACGAACTCGCCGGCACGCTTCGCTCTGAGTTCGTGATGAGCGTAACAGGCACGGTAGTTCCGCGCTCGGACGAGACCGTCAACACCAACCTTCCCACCGGCGAAGTCGAGATCCGCGGCGAGAGCCTTGAGATCCTCAACGCGTCCGAGACACCTCCGTTTGCGCTCACCGAGGAGGACGATCAGGCTGATGAGATGGTCCGCCTGCGCTATCGTTACCTCGACCTGCGCACGGAGCGGATGCAACGCAACCTGCAACTTCGCGCGAAGGCCGCGCGCGTCGTCCGCGAGCACCTGAACGAGCTTGGCTTCTGGGAGATCGAGACGCCGATGCTCTTCCGCCAGACTCCCGTGGGCGCGCGCGACTACGTCGTTCCCAGCCGCGTGAACCCGGGCCAGTTCTACGCGCTGCCGCAGTCGCCGCAGATCATGAAGCAGCTCCTCATGGTCGCCGGGTGCGAGCGCTACTACCAGCTCGCCCGTTGCCTGCGCGATGAGGACCTGCGCCGCGACCGCCAGCCCGAGCACACGCAGATCGACATGGAGATGGCCTTCGTCACTCGCGAGGACATCCTGCAGATGGCCGAGGGGCTGTTTCGGGCGATCTTCAAGGGCACAATCGGCTACGACCTGCCGGATCCATTCCCCCGCATGACCCACGCCGAGGCGATGGCCAAGTACGGCACGGACAAGCCGGACGCGCGCTATGGCATGGAACTCATCGACCTGTCCGACATCGCGGAGCACGTTGAATTCCGCGTCTTCTCCGGCACGGTCAAAGACGGCGGTCAGGTGAAGGCGATTGTCGCCCCCGGCGGCGCCCAGTGGGGCCGCACCGAGATGGACCGCAAGACAGAGCAACTCCAGCGGGAGACCCGCGCCAGAGGTCTCGCGTGGATCGCGCTCGTCGAGGACGGGCCGAAGTCGCCCATCGTCAAATTCTTCTCAGAGGACGAGTTGAAGTCGATCATCGAGCGCACGGAGGCCCAACCCGGCGACATGATCCTCATGGTCGCCGACAAGCCCAAGGTCGTCGCCGAGGCCCTCGACAGACTCCGTCGCAACCTCGCCGAGGAACTCAATCTCATCCCGCCCGGCGTGTTCGCTCCGCTGTGGGTGCTGGACTTCCCGATGTTCGACTGGAACGAGGATGAGGGCCGATGGCAGCCGGAGCATCACCCGTTCTGCATGCCGCACGACGATGACATCGACATCCTCGAGACCGAACCGGGCAAGGTCAGGGCGCAGGCGTATGACATCGTGATGAACGGCGACGAGCTTGGATCGGGGAGCATCCGTATCCACCGTCAGGAGATCCAGCGGCGGATCTTTGACATGATGGGGATCACGGAAGATGTCGCTGAGGAACGCTTTGGATTCCTGCTGAAGGCCTTCGAGTACGGCGCCCCGCCTCACGGCGGGATCGCACCCGGCTTCGACCGCATTGTCATGCTGCTGGCGGGCGAGCCCAACATCCGTGAGGTCATGGCATTCCCGAAGACGCAGACCGCCCAATGTCTCATGAGCGGAGCGCCGTCGACGGTCGATGACGACCTTCTGCGCGACCTCTACCTCAAGCTCGACCTTCCGCCGGCGGAGGACGAGGAGTAACGTTCGGATCTTCGCCTATGGACGAAGAAAAGGGGAGCGCTCTCGATCCGAGACGCTCCCCTTTTTGCTGCACACCAGCGCCTACTCCATCGCGGCCAATGCTCTCCCCAGCTCCGCCATGGCTTTCTGCTCCAGCTCATAGGCCTCGGTGAGGATCTCGATCTCTCGTTCGCGATCATCCTCCGTCCACTCGGGCGCGCCGTCGGATGATACCGCGGCGCGCTTGTCGGGTACCAACGTGTCGAGGGTATCGACTTCGTCCTGGTAGTGTCCTCCCGCCTTCAACAGCGCATCCCTGGCATCGCCATCGGCGACGTTCGACCAGTCCTTCAGGAACTGCACGGCCGCCTTGCGCGCGTCGAAAAGCTGCGTGTAGACCCACCAGTCCAGGCCACGCAACGCATCCTTTGCCTCAGCCGGGATCGACTCATAGTCTCGCAGATCCCCGATCCACGCCTTCCACGCCGCCTCACCGTACCAGTATTCGCGCCCTCCAACGCCGCCGTCGTCTTTCTCAAGCGACCAATTCTCCAGGGCCGTCCGAAGCGCCCGCTTCAGCGCCTTCGGCGGCGGGGGCGGCGTGTTCTGCTCGCCGAGGAACGTCACCAGCGGCCCGAACTTCTCGATCGGCACCTTCACGCGCTTGCTCGCCGACATCGAGTCCAGCACCGCCGGCGTCTTGTCCATGTAGTCGTTGACAATCAGCGTCTTCCCGCCGTCCTCATAGCCGAACACGAGCGCCATGTTGAAGTGGCCGGGATAGGCTACAAGCAGCCGGCCAGCGTCGATCTCCGCCACAATCCGCGCTGCGAGGGCGTCGTTATCCCTCCCCTCCGCCTCAAGCCAGTCGCTCGGCAGCGTCCAGCCCGTCTGCTTCGTCAACAGCGCGTATTCGTCCGGGAACTCGCCGACCGCGCAGCTCGGGCACCATCCCGTCTTCGTATCCGCGTTCGAGTAGCGGAGCCGCAGCGCCAATCCGCTCAGCCCCATGAGGTCGGAGTAGGTGTAGACGCCGTCCGTCTGCCGGAGCTGCTCAGCCATCGCTCCAATGAACGTGCAGTCCTGCCCCTTCTCCCATTCAAGCGGACGCACGTGGCGGATCTCCGCACCATCGTCTCCTCGCAGCACTGCCGCCCTGACATGCGCCCTCTCGCAACGCGCCGGATCGATGGCCTTCAGCCCGTTCTCCATCGCCTTCATGCCCTTGCCGTACGCCTTGCGCGCCTTGGTGAGCAACTCGGCGGCCTGAGCCGCCTTCTTCGGATCCGGCTCGTCCCAGCCGGCGCTCCAGCCAAGCAGCTCATCCTGGATCTGCTTCAGCGTGGCGGCATCGACCTCAAAGTGCTCGGCCGCCTGGATGAAGAGCGCCTCGGCCTCGGGATACTTCGGGGCGATCTGGCGTAGAAACCGTCCTGCCGCCGACCTCACCGACGAGTAGACACCCATCGGGTACGCGTTTCCCGGCCCCCAAGGTACCTGGTCCGGATCGCTGCGGAATTGGTGGGCCCAGACCTCATAGCAGACCTTGCCCTCGGTCAGGAACCGCCACTGTGCCTTGCGCCCGCTACGTATGGCCTGGTCGTGGAGAGGGCCGCCGTCCGCGTGGCAGTGACGGATCGCCTCCTCGATGGCGTCAAGTTCGGCCTCGCGCGGGTCGAACTCACCGGTCTTCTCACCGATGATGAGCGCGCCGTACGCGGGGCAGATGCCGACGGCCTCTTTCATGCGCACCTGTGGGGCGCGAGCGTATGCCTCACCATCTCCGTGGTGCCACGATCCCCAGCCGATGAACTCGCTCGTTTCATCATCGTACCCGCAGACTACGTCCCACTCAGCGTTCGTGAACGCATGCCAGACGGGGACGGTCCGGCCTGCATCGATCTCGCTCTTGACGCGGGCGATGACCTCCAGAACCGAGTTCGCGAAGTCGTCCTCGCTCGTGCCCAGGTAGAGCCGCTCAATCTCGTATCCCAGTAGCTCCGCCAGCGCGTCAGTACTCATACCCATGCTGCAGGTCGGCGCGCACGGACACGGGCCGGCGATGCGGAAGGCCATGCCGCTGATGCCTTGGATGTATGCCGCGTCGTATTCATCGCCACGCTGAGCGATCGCGAGCCTGATGCCCTCGAACATGGCATCGACGTACTGGTACTGGCCGACGTTTTCGATGACCACCGTCTCACCTCCGGCCGGGGGAGTCATCCCAGCTACGAACGTCAGTAAGCAGAATAGCCTGGTCATTCCTCGCCCGGCTTCTTCGCGCCATCTGGCTCGAACGGGTCGCGGCTCAGCACGAAGCAATCGAAGCACATGTTCCCCTGCCGCTCCGGGCCCCGCACCTCGAAAACATGCTTGCCCGCGGTCAGCTCAACATCCCCGAGCTTCGCCCAGCCGATCCGCACGTAGAGGTGGATCTGCCGCGAGTCCTCACGATTGGGATCCGGGCCGAAGGTCTGCCACTCGCCCTCGTCCCAGCGCCAGGTATACTGGCTCGTCGAGTTGAAGTCCCGCGACCAAAGAGCATGCGTGCCGGCCTCGGCCACATCGATCTCCCATTTTGCAGTGACCTTGGTCGATCCGTACTCTGTCAACCACGTGCCGTTCGACAGCATTTTCTGCCACTCTGGGCCTTGAGGGTGGTAGATGCCCGGGAGTCTGAACGTGCTTTCGACGGCGTCCTCGGCCTCCCACCAGATCCAGCCGTCACCTGAGATCTGCGCGCCCGGATTGGGGCGGACTCGGGTTGCGGGCTCGCTCTCAGTCTCGCTGAACGGTCCGCTCAGCACGTCAATCTCGACGCGGTCGATGTGGGTCTCGTGTTCGATGTCCCAACCGTCTTCCGCGGCAATCCACACCCACGTGTCGTCCCAGGCCTGCTGAGGGATCTTGTCGTAATCCTCGCACTTCAGCAACACCCCGCGGGCCTCGTGCCAACCGTCGTCGGTGATGAGTTTCCCACCCTCGCCGCCACCGTCGAGCACGGCCTCCATGACCTTCACCGGCGCCGGCGTGCCCTGGAAGTGCATCATCTAAATCTCCACCCTCAGCACGCCCACGAACGCGTCCGTCCGGTACTGCAGCACGAGATCCGACTCCTCAGCCGGGACCTCCTCCAGCAGGACGCGCGTCCCGCACCAGAAGCGCACGTTGGGCGCCATCGCCGTGTTCCTCAGCACCACGCTGACGTCACCCGATGCGGCGTCATTGGCGTCGCCGGTCCGCGCGACATCGACCTCCGCCACCTCGGTCTCCATGTGCACGATCTCCGGGAACCAGTACTCATCCAGTAGCACGACGTCGGCCGAGACGGGCGCCGTCAGCAGAAACGCCAGGCAAAACATCCAGCTTCTCATTCGCTTGCTCTCTCAATCACGCAGATTCGCTTCGCGCCGTTGTCGAGCGCCCAGAGATTCTCACCGTCATGGGCGATGCCGGTCGTGCTCTCGCCAAAGGGCTTCTCGCCGAATTCGAGGAGCTTGCCGTCGAGGCTGGTCTTAATGATCGCCGGAGCGAAGGCGTCCACATGCCAGACGCCGCCGGGCGCCTCGGCGATTACCATCGGCTCTGGCCCAGCCGGCCCGAAGAACTGCGGATCGTTCTCGCCGCTGGGATCGACCTTTCGGATCAGGCCGTTGAACCCATCGCTCACCCACAGCTCGCCGTTGACCTTGGCGAAGTCGTAGACCTCACACCACTCGGGCTTGTCGACGGCGAGTTCCTGCATGATGTCGCCCGTGTCGACGTCCAGTTTCACGAGGCGCTTCGGCCCGTTCTGCGTGACCCCGAGCCCATCGTCCCACCAGCCGATGCCCATCGGCTTCTCAAAGGGGATCTTCACGCTCTTGCGGATGCTGCCGTCCTCGGGTGAGACGGCGATGGCCTCGCAGCCATCCTTGTCCAGCACCCACAAGCTCTCCCCGTCCCAGGTCATGCTCCACCGATCGCCGTCCGGAGCCGGGATCTCGCGCACGATCCGCCACTCCGGCGGCAGGGGCGGGAGTTTCCGGAGTTGCTCGAACAGCCCGTGGCGCACCAGGCCCTCGTAGACCTTCACGCTCGACATGCTCCACGCGTCATAGCCCCCATCGCCCCACGAGCCGTCCGGCTTCTGCCCGCGCAGAATGTTCCCCACCTCAAGTTCCATCAAGCGCTTGGCCCCGGGTAGATCGATCATACTCGTCGACCAGACAACGCCCCATGGGTCCTTATCGCCCACGCACCCAGCGCCGTTCAGTCCGTCGATCATCCAACTCAGGGCCCGCTTGCAGGCGGCCGTCGTGTCGACAATGTCTCGCGCCCCCCCACAGGACGCGGAGGTAGAAGTTCGGCCCCCACAGGCAGAGCTTGTACGGGCCGCTCCAGTCCTTCTCGCTGTCGAGCGCGGTCTGGATGGCGGCCGTCAGCTTGGGGTGATCCGTCACCCCTAGCATGTAAAGACCGCGGATGTCGCGGATCCATATCTCGCCGTCGTTCTCCGGGTCGCCCTCCAGCGTGGTCTCGATGGCCTTCCGAACTTCGGGCCGGGCGGGATCGACGCCACAGTCAGCCAGCTCCATCAGCGCGGATGCGTGTCCGTGACCACGGTCGTCGAGGAGCCCGTCCTCCCGTTGCCCGGCGAGGATCTCGTCGATACGCGCGGTTAGGATCGCCTCGTCCCCCGGCTTGGGGGTGTGAAACACGTGCCGATGGATGAGCACTGCCTGCAAGGAGTCGCTCTCCTCGATGAACGGCATCGGGTCGTGCCGGAATCCGTATTGCAGCCCCATTCCACTCGCCTCACTTTCTTGGACAGACGCGCGCGTCGTCAGCCCGCCGACGGCCAGGCACAGTAGCAGCGCCACCAGACCAACCAGCCGCGTAGGTGAATTCATGATGGAGGCACACCTCCAGCCAATGCCCGATGGAAATTCGGGGAAATGCGTGGGACGACGAGCGCATTGCTCCAGTTCGCCACCCGCTCAGCCCAATCCTGGTCAATCGGCGGAGCCCAGATCCCACAGGCAAGCCGTTATCGTGTATCATGCGGGTGGCAGATTCCGTGTAGCTATCATCAGCGCATCAACATTCGGCGTTCGCGGCCGTGTTACGGAGGTGTACCGTCATGCCCAAGAGTGGGCAGGTTGAGTGGGACCCGAAGGACTTCCAATCCCGGGCCCAGCACGCGTGGGAAGGCCTCAGCAAGAACCTGCGCGGCGGGCGCATGTTCCTGATCGTCATTATCGGACTCGTTGTGTTACGGCTACTGGCCGGAGCAGTGGTCATCGTACCCGCCGGAAAACGTGCGGTGGTCTTCAGCAAGTTCTCGGGCGTTCTCGAGACGCAGCTCAACGAGGGCCTGCATCTACTCATTCCGTGGGCCTGGAGCGCGACCCAGTACAACGTGCGCGACCAAACGTGGACCGTCACGGTTGGCGAGCACGAGGCGGGGCAGAGCCATGCGAGTGAGGGTCAGCTCGATGCGCTCACGTTGGATGGCCAACAGGTGTTCCTGGATATCTCGGTCGTCTACCACGCCGATCCCAGTAGGGTCTGGTGGCTCCACCAGAACGTGGGGCCGCGGTACCGCGACAAGGTCATCCGTCCCCAGACGCGCTGTGTCTGCCGCACGGTCATCAGCCAGTTTTCGGTGACCGATCTGTACGCCGGCGACCGGGACAAGATCCGGACCGACATACACGAGGCGCTCGAGTCCAGCCTGATGGAATGGGGCATTATCCTGGACCAGCTGCTGTTGCGCAACGTGAGCTTCAGCGAGGAATTCAGGCAGTCCATCGAAGCCAAACAGGTAGCCATTCAGGAGTTTGAGCGGATGCAGTACGAGCTTCAGGCGGCCGAGAAGACGCAGGAACAGGCCATCATCGAGGCCGAGGCGGAGGCCGAATCGCTGAAGCTGCAGGGCAAGGCGCTCCGCGACAACCCGCTGGTGCTGAACTACGAGTACTCCCAGAGGATCGCGCCCTCGGTGCAGGGCATCGTAACCGAACGAGCAACGACGCCGCCGAGTGCCCCGAACACGGGGGGGAGGTGATGACCATGACCCTAACATCACGCACAGGCGCGGCTAAGAAGTCCGGTCTCATCGCCATCGTCGCCATTCTGGTCGTGGCGTGGTTTGTGTTCACCGCCTGCACGGTGGTGATCGACGCCGGCTCTCGCGGCGTGGTCTTCTCCAAGGCCAGTGGTTTCAGGGAGCAGGTTCTGGACGAGGGCATCCACTTCGTCGTTCCGGTGCTGTGGGAGATCTACCCTTACGACGTCCGCAGCCAGACCTACACGCTCGGATCCAAGGTCCTGGACCCCGATGCTGAGATAGACGGCGGACTCGCCGTGGACGCCCTCAGCTCTGACGGGCAGACCGTCACGCTCCACGTTTCCATGCGCTTTCACCTCGATCCGGAGAAGGTGATGCAGATCCACCAGGACCTCGGCGAGACCTACGTCACCAAGATCATCAAGCCGCAGGTGCGAAGCAGCGTGCGTGATGAGGCCAACCGGTATCCAAGCGTCAACATCTACTCCGAGGACCGACAGGAACTGCAGGACGCCATCCAGAAAGAGTTGACGAAGGAGCTGGCCAAGAACCACATCATCGTCGAGGAAGTGTTGCTCAGGAACGTCATCTTCTCGTCGCAGTTCCAGGACGCCATCGAGCAGAAGCAGGTTGCCCAGCAGGAAGCGCTGCGAATGGACTACGTGGTGCGCAAACAGGAGCAGGAGAAGCTGAAGACGATCATTCTCGCCACGGGAGAGGCCAAGGCGACCGAGCTTAAGGGCCAGGCGCTGGCCTCATATCCCGAACTCGTGCAGTGGGAGTACGTCCACAACCTGCCTGAGGATGTCGACGTAATAGTCACTGACACCCGCACGATCATCAACCTCGGGGATCTGTTCGGCCGCGGGGAGCAGTGAGTTCGGCGATGCTCACAATCGACGGATCGTATGGCGAGGGCGGCGGGCAGGTCCTGAGGACATGCCTGTCGCTCTCGGCGATTACGGACACCCCCATCCGACTCACCAACATTCGCGCTGGTCGCGGCAAACCCGGGCTCGCGGCGCAGCATCTCACGTGCGTCCGCGCGGCGGCGAAGGTCTGCGACGCCCGCGTCGAGGGCGACAGCTTCGGCTCGCAAGAACTCGTGTTCCAGCCGGGCGCGCCACGCTGCGGTGAGTTCACCCTCGATGTCGCCGACGTCCGCCCGAGCGCCGGCTCGGTCAACCTCATCCTGCAGACAGTCCTCCCGGTCCTCGCGCGCTGCGACGGCCCGAGCCGCGTGACGCTGCGTGGAGGGACGCATGTCGCTTGGGCGCCGACCTTCGAGTACGTCGCGGAGGTCTTCCTGCCCGCGGCGAGCCGGATGGGCGTCGATGCCGATGTCCAACTCAACAAGGCCGGCTACTACCCGCGTGGCGGCGGCGAGGAGATCCTCACTGTTCGGCCATCCGCGCGTTGGACGGGGGCGGACCTCTCTCGCCCCGAGGCCGACCTCGCTTGCCGGCTCGTATCCCGCACGACGAAGCTGCCGGATCATGTCGGCCACCGCCAGATGTCGAATATGACCCAAGCCTTCCCGGAGGCCGAGCAGACCTCGCTCGACACGCCTGGAATCGCCCCCGGCACGTCAGCGCTCGCGGCAACAGTGCCCGGCCAAGGCGGCTGGGCCGGATGCACGGCGATCGGTCAACGCGGCAAGCCCGCCGAGAAGGTCGGTCGCGAGGCCGTGGCGGCACTTGGCGCGTTTGTCGACTCACGCGCCGCCGTCGACCAACACCTCGCCGACCAACTCCTTCTCTACGCCGCGCTCGCGGAAGGGACGACCCGTCTCACCGTCGAAGCAGTCACCGAGCACGCGCGGACGAACGTGTGGGTCATCGAGCAATTTCTCGGGCCGACCTTCACCATCGAAGACACTGCGAATGAGCCGCCACGGATCATCGCAACGCCCGTGCGGGACTAGCCATTGGGGGCGAACGGAATGACACCGGAAGACATGGACCGCGAAGAGGAAGACCAGGAAGAGGAACACACCAAGACCGACACGCGCGCCTCGAGCCAACCCGAGGCCGAGGAGACTCCGCCGGAGACTACACCGACCGAGGACGCACCGGCCGAGGACGCGCCCGCTGAAGAGGGCGAGCGCCCGGATATCGACGTGTACAGCCTGCTGAGGATGTCGATCGGAATGTACGCTCAACAGGCGTGGGTCCACCTCGGCCTTGTGAAGGATCCATACAAGGACACCACCGAGATGGACCTCCCGATGGCACAGATCGCCATCGACACCGTTGCGTTCATAGTCGAGAAGTTGGGCGATGAACTCGAGGAGAGCGAGAAGCGTGAGATGGACAGCCTGTTGACTAACCTGCGCATCAACTTCGCTCAGCGGAGCTAGAAGTGATCTCAGAACCCCGTAGGTCGGATCTCCAGATCCGACGCCGTCGATCTGGGACTGTCCAAGCGCTGTTTGCGCAGGACTGTCCCCTGTTCTCCGTCGACGCTTGGATTCTGGAACCGCTCCCAGTGGTCGCGCTGCCGCACTGACCGATTCCCGCCCCGGCCCTCGACATGCGCCGGGGCGCGTCTTCGAAACGGGGCCTGAACTTGTCCATACTGGCGACCGCAACACGCACCGGCATCGTTGAGTGTGAGTCCCGCGGCAGCATCGCGGCGGCGGATGCCGACGGCAACCTCATCGGCTGGGTCGGCGACCCCGACGCCCGTTACTACCTCCGCTCATCCGCTAAGCCGCTCCAAGCCCTCAGCATCGTGACGACCGGGGCCTACGAGGCGCTCCGCATGACGCCGAAGGAACTGGCCGTCTGCTGCGCCTCTCATTCCGGCTCCACCGAGCACCAGGAGGCGGTGCTGAGCGTTCTCGCCAAAGCCGGGCTCAGTGAGGACGCGCTGCAGTGCGGCACGCACGCGCCCGGCGACGCCGCCGCCCGCGAGGAGCTAAAGAACTCTGGAAAACAGCCCACGCCCGTTCACAACAACTGCTCCGGCAAACACGCGGGCAAGCTCGCGACCGCCGTTCACATCGGCGCGCCGGTGGGCAGCTATCTCGACACGAAGCACCCCGTCCAGCGAATGATCGTCGGCAATATCGCCCGGCTCGCCGACATGCAGCCTGGCGACATCCACATCGGCGTCGATGGCTGCGGATCGCCCGTGCATTGCCTGCCGCTGCGGAACATGGCAATCGCCTTCGCCCGCGCGGCGGCCGCCCGCAACATGCCCGACGACATGGCAGCCGCGGCCACTGAGATCCGCAAGGCCATTGGCGCGCACCCGCATATGATCGCGAGCCACGGCAGCTTCAACAGCGACCTCGTCGGCGCGTTCAGCGGAGACGCCTACGCGAAGGCCGGGGCCGAGGCTCTGTTCTGCGCGGGCTTCGCCAAGAGCGGCGTGGCCTTGGCACTCAAGATCAGCGCCGGCGGCACGCGGATGATGTCACCGATCATGATGCGCGCGATGGTTCAACTCGGTCTGCCCGCCAAGACGTTAGCGAAGCTCGAGAAGTACCGCCGCGCGCCCGTCACGAACTGCCGCAACGAGAAGGTCGGCTGGATCGAGCCCACGGACTTCGCACTCTGAGAGGTGACCTAAGTCATGGCACTCAAGGTCGGTATCGTCGGCGCCGGAGCGATCGCTCGCCCGCACATGAGAGCCTACGTCAGCAACGAGAACGTCACGGAGGTCCACGTCGCCGACCCCAGCGCCGAGGCGCGAGACGGGTTGATAGGCGAGTACGGAATCATCACCGAGGGCGTGGATGACTACGCGAAACTGCTCGCGGATGAGTCCATTGACATCATCGACTGCTGCGCGCCGCACAACCTCCACCACCCCATCGCGATGGCCGCCTTCAAGGCCGGCAAGCACGTCATCACCGAGAAGCCCATAGCCCTCACGATCAAGCATGCGGACGAGATGGTCAACGCCGCCAAGCGCGCGAAAAAGCGACTGTTCGTCGCGATGAACCAGCGCATGCTCCCGGCCCACCGAAAGGCCAAGGAGATCATCGACGAGGGCGTCATCGGCAAGCCTTTCCTGGGCGTCATCAACGTCTTCGGCAACGAGATGGCCCGGCTGAACGACCCCAATAGCTGGAAAGGCGACTGGCAGAAGGCCGGCGGCGGCGCGCTGATCGACACGGGCTACCACGCTGTCTACATGCTGCAGCATTTCCTCGGCCCGGCCAAGGCTGTTACCGCCATGACCAAACGCGTGGCCACCAAGCCCAAGGACAAAGCGGACGACACGAGCGTGGTCGCGATGGAGATGGAAAACGGGTCGATGGGCAACATCTGCGTGACATACGCGGCGACGGGTGACCGCTGGACAGAGGCCCGCCAGATCGTCGGGCCAGAGGGTTCGATCTTCATCACCGACGATCCCGATGACGAGATCCCGCTGATCGTCGTCTGCGAGGGCGAGGCCTCCCCCATCAAGGTCCACAACCCGCCGCAGGTCCAGCGCTACGGCATCCGCCAGGCGATCGACCACTTCATCTGGTGCATCCTGGAGAGTCAGCCGTGCGTGCTGAGGAACTCCGAGGCGCGCGCGGCGCTGGCGACAGTGCTCGCCGCATATCGCTCGGAGCGGGAGGGCCGTCGCGTCGAGGTGCGGGAGATATCGAAGGGGTCTGACTGACCGCCACTACTCCGGAGCCGGGCGTCCCGGCCTGTGAGGCTCTCGCAGCGTCCCAATGTCGATGCCGCCGACCCGCAGCGCAGTAACGCGGGTCTCGATCTCATCGAGGATGCGCTCGAGCCGTTCGGGATCCTGGGCAATCGACTCCGACATCGCCTCGAACTCCGCCTTATCAATGCCTCGCCGCCTCAGTATCGAGTCGGATGCCTGATCGAGCGCCTCCTGCCCGTCGCCTGCTTCCGTCGCCCATTCGCTCGCCAAGATCAACATCGCCGACACGTCCACAAACTGCTTCTCTGTCAGCGCCTGGTCGCCACGGCTCCGGTCTGACGCGGCCGGCTCGACAGCACGCGCGGGTCCGGTCACGCTGGGGGGATCGGGCGCCGGCGCGGGCTCAACTGGAGGATCCGCGATCGGTTCATCGATCGCGAGCAGATCTGCCTCCTCCGTTGCGGGCGCGGCGGCTCGCTCGGCAAGCTCCGTCGTGGCCGGCGCCGGCTCAGCCGCAAAAGCCGGCGGCTCGGGCTCGGGCACCTTGGTCAGGATCGGCCACGCAATCGCGGCAAAGATGGCAGCGACCACGGCGGCGCCGAGCCAGATCAATGCCTGTACCTTGGCCGGCGATAGGGGCTTCTTCAAGACGGCGCGACCTCCGCGTGCTAGTCAGAACGCATCGCCGCCCATTTCCGCATTGCGGGCCCATCGCCCTCCGAGGTAACATGGGCGGGCGCATCCGGTACTACTCATGCAGCCAAGCGACACCACCAAAACCAGCCCCTCGCGCGCACAACGCGTCACGTTCCGCGCGATACTCCTTGGCGCGTTGCTCATACCGCCAAACTGCTGGTTCGTGCTGCATGGCTACTTCTTCGGGAATTCGCGTCCCACCACCGTTTCGCTATTCTTCAACGTGGTGGTGACCCTCCTCATCCTGGGTTTCATCAACCGATTCGTCGCTCGGCGGATGCCGGGCAAGGAGCTACTCGCCGGCGAGCTAGTCACGATCTACGCAATGCTGTCCGTCTCATCAGCGCTCTGCGGGCTCGATCAGATCCAGACCCTCGCGCCGGTGGTCGCCTATCCTCACCACCACGCCACGCCCGAGAACGACTGGCAGCACCTCTTCCTGAAGGACATGCCCGTCTGGCTCGCCGTCACCGATGTGGATACGCTTGACGCGTATTACGACTCTCGCCAGAGCATGTTCGCGACCGGCATGTGGCGCGGTTGGCTCGCGCCGGCGGGCGCTTGGTCGGCCTTCACCTTCGCGCTGATGATGGTGATGCTCTGCATCAACACGCTCTTCCGCAAGCAGTGGACCGAGGAGGCGAAGCTCAGCTTCCCGGTCGTGCAGCTCCCGCTTGAGATGTCAAAGCCCGACGCGCCAATCTACCGCAACGCCCTCCTGTGGATCGGCTTCTTGGTCGCGTTCTCGCTCGACATAATTCGCGGGCTGCACATCCTGTATCCGTCGGTGCCGGATCTGTGGGGCTCTGTCTACCAGCACGACCTCGGCACGATGGTGAAGGAGGCCCCCTGGAACGCCATCGGCTGGACGCCGTTGGCGGTGCTTCCGTTCGGCATCGGCCTGGCGTTCCTGATACCCCAGGACCTCGCGTTCAGTTGCTGGTTCTTCTACGGACTGTGGAAGGTTGTCCGCATCATCACCGTCGCCGCCGGATGGGGCGACATTCCTCGAGCGCCGTGGATCGACGAGCAATCATTCGGCGCGTACGCCGCCCTCGCCGCCTTCTGCCTCTACGCGAGTCGCAAGCACGTGGCATCAGCCATCCGGGCTGCGATCAACCGCGCCGACTTCGACGATACGGGCGAGCCGATGCCCTACGCCTGGGCGGTCTACGGCGCCGCGCTCGGGACGGTCTTTCTCGTCGTCTGGTGCGAGGCCGCCGGGATGACGCCGCTGTTTGCCATCGCTTTCATCGCCGGCTACATCGGCATCTCGATCGCGGTCTCGCGCATCCGCGCCGAGCTTGGCAGCCCCGTCCATGACCTCCACAAGATCGGCCCCGAGGTGATTCTTGCCGAGTCTTTCGCCCCGCCGCGCGTCGGCAAAGGCAACCTCGTGATGTTCAGCTTCTTCTGGTCGATCACCCGCGCCCATCGCAGCCACCCGATGCCCCACCAGCTCGAGGGCATGAAACTCGGCGAGCAGACCGGCACCCCCCAACGTGGGCTGTCGATAGCGATGGTCATCGCCACGGTGTTCGGAATTGCGTTGGGCTGGGTCTTCTTGGTTGAGATGGGTCACCGTTGGGGCGGCACGCGGATTAGCGGCAAGGGTTGGGAGGCCTTCAGCCGGCTTGACGGCTGGCTCCGTCGTGACGCGGACATGAACTGGTACACCATCGCCGGCGTGTTGGCGGGCTATGCCTTCACCACCGGCCTGGCGATCATGCGCTCGCGCTTCGCCTGGTGGCCGTTCCACCCAGCCGGCTTCGCGGTATCCGGCTCGTGGTCGATGGCGCTCTTCGCGCCCAGTATCTTCGTCGCGTGGGTGCTGAAGGCCATCATCCTGCGCTACAAGGGCATGACATCATACAAGCCCGCCACGTTCTTCTTCTACGGGCTGATCCTCGGCGAGTTCGTCGCCGGAGCATGGTGGGGCGTTCTCGGCAATCTCATCCAGCGCCCCATGTACAACTTCCTCCCCTAGCCGTCCGTGGCGCAGAGCCGAACAGGCCATCTCCCGTGGCGCAGGCATTCTTGCCTGCGGCCGTTGACCGTCCCCCGCAGGTCGCCCGCCCCCTCCCGCCGAACCGGCCCGTGTCGGCATAACGCACCTTGGAGGTGACGAACGTGTCCGAGCTTCTAGCCATCGACGGTGGCACACCCGTCCGAACGGATCCCTTTCCCGCCTGGCCGCACTTTGATGAAGACACGATTCAGCACGCCATGCAGCCCTTGCGAGAGGGTAAGCCGAACTACTGGACAGGTCCCCGCGGCGTTGAATTCCAGGACAAGTTCGCCGCGTTCTGCGGCGCGAAGCACGGCGTCGCGGTCAACAGTGGCACCAGCGCCCTCCACGTTGCTTGCGGCGCTCTAGGGCTCGGCCCGGGCGACGAAGTCATCACTCCCGCCTACACGTTCATCGCGAGCGCGATGTGCGTCATTCAGCAGAATGCCGTGCCGGTGTTCGCTGATATCGACGCCGACATCCACAACATCTCGCCCGACGATGTCCGCTCCAAGATCACGCCCCAGACGAAGGCGATCATCGCGGTCCACATGTACGGTCACCCGGCGGACATGGGACCGATCATGGAGATCGCCGAGGAGCACAACCTCGCCGTGATCGAGGACTGCGCCCAGGCCCACGGCGCCGTCTACAAGGGCAAGCGTGTTGGCTCCATCGGCCACATCAACGCCTTCAGTTTCTGCCAGGACAAGATTTTTACAACCGGCGGCGAGGGCGGGTTCGTGACCACCGACTCCGACGACCTCGCCGGCGCCGCGCGCTGCTTCAAGGACCACGGCTTCTGGGAGGAAGAGCGCCGCGGGCTGCTCGACATGGAGGCGCTCTACCTCTACATCCATCACTCGATCGGGTTCAACTACCGAATGACCGAGATGCAATCGGCCATCGGCATTTCAGCGCTCGCGCAGTTGGAATCGTGGAATCTCCCCCGCCGCGCGGCCAACGCCGACGCCATCACCGGCGAGATCGCCGGCTTGCCCGGCGTGACCCCGCCCGTCGTCCGCGACGGATGCACGCATGCCTGGTACAAGTACCCTATCACCCTCAACCTCGACCAACTGACTTGCGACCGCGATCAGTTCGTCCTGGCCTGTCGCGCCGAGGGCTACGGAGGGACCGCCATCGGCGACTGGCCGGAGAACTACCTTGAGGATGTCTTCACGAAGCACGGCGGCTATGGCCCGACGGGTTGCCCCTTCACCTGCCCGCACAACGAGCGGGTGATCGACTACAGCCAGGTCCGCTGCGAAACCGCCGCCGAGGTCGGCGCGCGGACGCTGAAGCTGCAGGTCCATCCGACCATGCAAACCGACGACGCCAAGGACATCGGCCGGATCATCCGCAAGGTCGCCGAGGCCTACGCCAAGTAGGTCGCGATTGGAGGCAGCACTATGTCCGTGAGATGGGGCGTCATTGGCGCCGGTGGAATTGCCGACCGTCGGACCATTCCGGAGGGGATTGTCCCCGCAACCAACGCGGAGTTGGTCGCGGTCTGCGACCAGCCTGATGTTGTCGAGGAGGTCGCGCGGAAGTATGACGTCCGCGGACATGCCCAAGCCCGCGATCTGATCGCCTGCGACGACGTCGACGCGATCTACATCGCCTCGCCGACGCAGCTCCACCGCGACCACGCGGCGAGGGCGGCCGAGGCGGGCAAGCACGTGCTCTGCGAGAAGCCGCTCGGACGGACAGTCGCTGAGTGCGACGAGATCGTGGATGCGTGCAAGAGCGCCGGCGTGACGCTCGGCGTCAACTTCATGATGCGGTTCCATGCCTGCCATGCTCGGCTCGCGGAGATGGTCGTGGCCGGCGATGTCGGCACGCGTGTCTTCGGTCGCGCCGAACTGACGTGCTGGTATCCGGCGATCCCCGGTGCCTTCCGCCAGGATCCCGAACTCGGTGGCGGCGGCGCGTTTGCTGATATGGGGAACCACTGCATCGACGTGCTGGAGATGTTCCTCGGCCGCACCGTGTCGGTTCAGGGGGCCACGGCGAACCTGGTCCAGGACTACGCCGCCGAAGACACCTCCGCTTGCCTGCTGACCTTCGAGTCCGGCGCGCTGGGCGTGATCGACTCGCTGTTCAACGTCCCCGATGACGCGGCGCGCAATATGCTTGAGATCTACGGATCGCGAGGCAGCGTGGTTTCCTCGGGGACCATCGGCCAGGATTCCAGCGGGGTGCTGCGGACGATCCTGGAGAAGGAAGATCGTGCTTACGACGCCGCTCAAATCCGTGACGAGGGCGCAACGGAGCAACTCATCGAGCCCGAGCCGGTCAACATCTACCAGGCCCATATCGAGGCATTCAGCCAGGCAGTGGTAGACGGCACCGATCCACCTGTGACGGGCGAGGACGGAGTCTGGAATCACCGCGTTGTGGAAGCCGTGTACGAGTCGGCCCGAAACGGCCGGCGCGTAGAGCTAGGTTAGCCACAGATGATCGACGCTCTCTCTGAACGCATCCTGAATCTCGAGGCGCCTGGGGGCCCCCTCACGCGCCTTTCTGTTGTCGCGCCCTCAATCGTGGCGCCCGGCGAACCCTTCGCGCTGAGGCTCGCCGCTCTCGATGCAAATGGCTACCCATCGATCGAATGCGACGCCGCTGCGCGGGCGGATGTCGGCGTACTCGCCTTCACCACCGGCCGACCCGCCGTTGGGTCGCTCGACGGGTCCGCGCTCACCGACGAGGGCCTCTACCGCATCCCAGTTTCGTTGGATGGCAAGGCCTTTCTCAGTAATCCCATTCGTTGCCGCGCTAACCCAACCCATCGCATCTTCTGGGGCGATCCTCACGTCCACACGGTGCTCAGCGATTGCCACCCGGGCCGCTGCCGCTCGCTCGATTTCTGCTTCGTCTGCGCGCGGCATGTCACGGGCCTGGACTGGGTCTGCGCCGCGGATCACGTCTCCAACGGTCGGACGAGCCCGGGCAAGTGGCGCGCCCAGTGCGAGGCGGCCAAGCTCTTTGACGACCCGCCGAGGTTCGCTACGATTCTGGGCTTTGAGGCCTCGCTGAAGGGCGGCTGCGGGGGAGACAACAACATCTACTTCGCCGGCGAAGCCGAGACCTATGCCGACGCGTATGACGACGGCGACGTCCGCACGCTCGCGCAGAAACTCGCCGGGCAGGATTCTCTCATCGTCCCGCACCACACCACTCGCGCCGGCAAGCATGGCGAGCTGGCTGACCAACAGTATCTCGGCCGGGACCTGATGCCCGCGATCGAGATCCACTCCAAGTGGGGCACGAGCGAGTACCGCGACAACCCCAACGCCCTTCACGATATCCATCCCGGTCCGAGTTACGCTCAAGACTTCCTCGCCCGTGGCATGGCCTTCGGTTTCATCGCCGGCACGGACACGCACGCCACGATGCCCAGCGGCTACGGTGAGGACTCGCCTCACATCGATCGCCTTCCCGGCATCACGGCCGTCCTTGCGCCGAACAATCGCCGGGGCGACCTCCACCAGGGCCTCCGCGCGCGGAGCTGCTACGGCACCAGCGCGGAGCGAATCCTGATCGAGTGCGATCTGCCGATGGGCGCCGAAGTGGCGTGGCCTGACCCCAATAGGCCCCGCGCAATCAGCGCGTCGATTGCCGCGGAATCCGACGTCCTCCGGGTCGACGTCGTGCGCAACGGTCGCGATGTCTACTCGCTATCCGGAACTGACTGGCAGGCAACCGTCGACTGGACCGATGAGGAGCCCCTGTCAGACGTTGCCCTCGAACCAGCGGGGGCCTTCTCACGCCCATTTGCCTACTACTACCTTCGCGTGACCTGCGCGTCCGGAGCCCAAGGCTGGACCAGCCCCACCTGGCTGACCATCTGACGCGAAACGCCCCGAGCCGATCGGCCCGGGGCGTGAGTGCGTCTACTGGCTGCCGCGTTGTTCACGGGGTTCTGAGCACGAATGACACCAGCAACATCAGCATCAGAAGCGACCCCAACTGCGGTCCGAGCAGCATGTCGAGCTTCCCGTTCAGGCCCGTCCCCATGATACCGTACAGCACCAGCGCGGCGGCAAGGAATATCGCCGGGTTGCCGATGCCCGTGGCCGCCGACCCCAGGAAGGCGTCGAAGATCGTCCCCGCGTGGTCGCCCGTGTCATTGTTCCGCGCGTTCTGCGCCAAGCCCAGCAACGCCGAATTGCCAAGTCCGGGCAGCATCAGCGCGAGCAAGGCAAAGAAGATCCACATCCCCCGGATGTCCCCGATCGGGAGCGATCCAAGATTGCTCTCGGTGCGGTCCGTGGCGCCGTTGAGCAGCGCCAGCGTCATCACGGGCGCAAGCCCCACGAAAAGAAGCGACCCGCCCAGCCCTGCCAGGAACGGTACCATATCTGCGTGGACGCTGCCGCGCAGTTCGTTCTGGCTGGCCTGCAGTATCAGCACGAAAATCGCCGCCATGATCAGGTTCAGCGAGTTCATCCATCCCAAGAGAATCGCCTGATCCGGGCTCAGGGCATTGAACGCCTGGTTGTGCAGGACGCCAAGGTCGTTTCTGGCGCCTAGCACCGCAGCTAGCAGGTTGTTGTTCCGGCCCAGTCCACTGCTTCCACCACAACCCTCCAGCAACGCGGCCATCGCCGTGAGTCCCGTCATGGCGATCCCGACCTTCTTGAGAAACTGCCGTCGTCCCACGCCCGTGTCAGCATCATCATCCACTTCAGCCGGCATGACTAGCTCAAGCTCGTCTCCCATGGTGACACCCCCGAAAATGATGGTCGCGACATCTCGGCGCCCCGGTCATCGGACGCCACGCGCTATTGTGGACACCGAACTCTTAACCCGCATTGCCCATATGAGCAGGGAGGTTTTCGGTAGAGGTGCCAAGAAACTGGCCTCAGAGCATCGCAGCGGGCATCGCAGCAATGATCGCCGGAGGCACCGCATGGGTGAAAGCCAACAGGAGCCGTTGAGCCT
>PVBE010112539.1_pt1 | contig 21930 bp, 14 predicted proteins | sample 1631181 | NCBI WGS metagenome assembly PVBE01 (sample SAMN08397723, study PRJNA350692) | Marine metagenome, whole genome shotgun sequencing project. | isolation source: water | place: Pacific Ocean | collected 2012-04 | reverse complement strand
TCCAGGCTCAACGGCTCCTGTTGGCTTTCACCCATGCGGTGCCTCCGGCGATCATTGCTGCGATGCCCGCTGCGATGCTCTGAGGCCAGTTTCTTGGCACCTCTACCGAAAACCTCCCTGCTCATATGGGCAATGCGGGGTTAGGGGTCTCTACGCAGAAACCGGGCGCAGACACGCGCGGCGGCAGAACCCCTCCCCATGCGGGAACGTCTGAGTTCTCGGATAACGTCAGACAGTCGCCACGCGTGCTAGGGGGGGATCGCCGGTGAGGTCGGTATTGCCTGCATTGCTGCTCGTATGTCTTGTTGTGCCCACAGCCGCCAAAGCCCAGGAAGAAGACGCAACTCTCAACGGTCAGTCGCTGGAACTCGTGCTTGATGACCTCGTGCCGAACTCCTCGTTTGAGGAGGGCCTGCGGTCGTGGTGGGTCGCCAAGGGTCCACCCGAGTGTTTCCAGGTTGACGCTGACACGCCGCACTCTGGCGACGCCAGCCTGCGGGTCGACCCGCTCGAGCCGCCCGAGCATGCCTGGATCTACACGCAACGCATCCCCGTCGAGCCGTGGGTGCGCTACCGCCTGCAGTTCTTCTATCGTTGCGAGTCCGAGAATGTCGGGCCGATGTGGCGCGTCTTCCCGTTCGAGGCCGACTTGGCGCAGACGCGCGGCCGGGCGCAGTGGTCCACCTGCAACGGCGCGACGGAGTGGACCGCCTACTGCCAGGACTACGTGTTCCCCGAGGATGTCCAGTTGGTGCAGTTCACATTCAACGCGGGCTACTGGCGCGAGGGATGCGACCGAGATGCCTCGTACTGGCTGGATGATGTTCAGTTCGGCCCCGCAGCTGATATCGCCCTCGCCGACCGCTCGCTCGTGAGCGAGGAGTCCATGGTCTCAAACGGCGGCTTCGAGTGCGGCGCCGGGGGCCAAGCCTTCGGATGGCCGGTGTTCGTGACCCTTGGCACGCAGACATATATCTGCGGCCACAGCCACCTGGGCGACGTGCTGCCCGGCGCGGAGGTGACCTGGGATGCCGATGCCTACCTCGGCGAGCGAAGCCTCTGCATTTCGTATCCCGACGGCGATCCGGAGCAGCAGATCGTCGTGCAGCAGACCCTCTACCCCGATGAGGCGATCGACTACGACATCCGCTTCTGGGGCAAGGCCGAAGGACAGGGCGCGCGCGTCGTGCTCGAGCCGCAGGGTGTCGAGGGCAAGTGGGTGGTGACGGTCGGCGGGGCGGTGATCACAAGCCCGGAGTGGCAGGAGTACGTGCTGCACTACTCCCCCAACCCCAAGGTGCCCGTCCCGTGTGGCCTCAAGCTCAACATCTGCCAACGCGGCCCCGGCAAGGTCTGGATCGATGAGGTCGAAATGGTCCTCGCGGGCGATGGCTTCGGCGTGGGGGGCGGGGCTGTTGCCGCCCCCGGAATCGACGTCGAGGTCGCTCCACAGCCTGCGGTTGATGTGGATGAACTTTGTCGCCGCGCCGTTGAGTTAAAGCGCGCCCGCCAATTCGCCGAAGCGGCGCGAGTCCTCCGCGAGGTCGTCGCTGTCGATCCCGAGCATGTCGAAGCCTTCTGGGTGCTGGGGTGGGCGCTCATCGAACTGAAGGACGACGCCGGAGCCAAGCAGGCGTTCACGCGCGTCATCGAACTCGAGCCCAACTCAGATCGCGCCACAGAGTCCCAGCGGGCGATCGAGCGTCTTGGTGGGTGACGTGGTCAGGGCCGTTAGGGGGCTCAACGCAAGAAGTTGGCGCAGACGCAGGTCGCCTGTCGACAAGCAGGTATAGGATCAATCACCCCCACGAATCTGCATCAGTGGGGTGGGCTCGGCTACCGGCCAACTCTCACTTGCGTCAGCGCCTTCGACTGACCGCCGTCGTCCGTCCTCGCCGCCACATCTACCAGGTAGACTCCGTTGGGCACCCGCAAGCCTCCGTCGCTCATCGCATTCCACAGCAGCGTGTTCGTCCCCGCCTCGCAGGCCTTCGCAGTGCAGATCGTCTTGATCGGCCGCCCGGCGATGTTCAGCACACGGGCATCAACCTGGGCCGCCGACGATAGGCCGAACTGGACCTGAGCGCCCATGCTCGTCGGCACTGCCATCAGACCGGTGACGTGCATGGCGCCGCTCGAGGCCGCGCCCTCAACTGTGGTGACCATCTTCACCGTGTCGGCGGACTCCGCATACTTAGTCGGACCCCAGACCGCTCGCCCCACCTGCACCAAGACCGTCTTCGGCGCGCCGGCATAGTCGACATTGGTCACAGCAACGCGTGCGGTTATTTCGGTTGCGGCTCCCCCAGCTAACTCAGCGGTCGTCCAGCCGCCGCCGGTCATGTCGGAGGTGATATCAGCCCCATCGCCCGCAAGGTAGGTGATCGTCCAATCACGCCTGCCCGAAGTGCCCTTCACCACGAGCGTATCGGCGGCCTGGCTGTCATTCTCCACACGTACAGTGTAGTCAATGCTACCTCCACCGGCGATCTCACGGTTCACCCGCTGCTTGTAGGCGTTGGTATTGTAGTAGTTATCTCCGGTCCACTTCACTCCATTCCAGACCGCGCCATCCGGACGTTGATTCAGGCGTGGCACAACACTCACGCCGTCCACCCACTGAGTCGGCGCGCCGACCCCGGGGCCGGATCCATCACCCGCTTCGAAGCGATAGCGGAAGTCGCCCGGAGGCAGGCTCCGCGCGAAGGTGTAGTTTGCCCCCGTCGCCGGTGATCTCGCGCCTCGGCGCATGTTGAACGTGCGCCAGGGGTTCTCGTCACGCTCGATCACCACTCGGCAGTAGGTCGGCGCATCGCCGTTCACGTCCGAGACCCTCACCTGGAAGGTGAACGTCTGAACCGGGTACTGGCCCACCTCGGGATCGCAGCCGTCCGACTGGTAGCCCGAGCTGCCGGCCCAGGAGAGGAGCGGCGGTTGGGGCGATGCCTCGGCACGGAATTTCCGGACCCGGTGGTCGTCGCTGTCCGCGACATAGACGTCCCCCGCCGCGTCCACGGCGATGCCGTGCGGGTCGCTGAACTGGCCGCCCCCGCCGCTGCCCCACTTGGTGACGAACATCCCGTCGCTCGTGAACTTCTGGATGCGATCGTTGCGGGAATCCACGACATAAACACTCCCCGACCCATCGACGGCGACGCCTATCGGCTTGTTGAGCTGGCCGTCCCCGGAGCCAGGGGGCCCCACTTGGTGATGAACGTCCCGTCGCTCGTGAACTTCCGGACCCCGGACGTGTGGGTACCCACGACATAGACGCTGCCGGACCCGTCGACGGCGACATCGCGCGGGCTACCGAGATACCCGTACTGGCCGCCGGGCATGCCCCACTTCGTGATGAACGTGCCGGCGCTCGTGAACTTCTGGATCCGGCGGTTGCCGGTATCGGCGACGTAGACGTTCCCCGTGCTGTCGACCGCGATGCCCCGGAGACCGCTGAACTGTCCGTCCCCGCTGCCTGCCGTGCCCCATTTGGTGATGAATGTCCCGTCGCTCGTGAGCTTCTGAATCCGGTCGTTGCCGGCATCCGCGACGTAGATGCTCCCCGACCCGCCGACCGCGACGCCGTGCGGGTACCAGAACTGACCGTCCCCCGTGCCCCCTCCGCCCCACTTCGTGATGAATGTCCCGTCGCTCGTGAGCTTCTGGATCCGGTGGTTCATCATATCTGCGACATAGACGCTGCCCGACCCATCGACGGCAACGCCTTGCGGGTGAGAGAACTGTCCGTCCGTGTTGCCGCGCGTGCCCAACTCGGCGATGAACGTACCGTCGCTCGTGAACCTGTGGATGCTTCTCCACCCAGGGCCCGCGACGTAGACGCTTCCCGATCCGTCGACGGCGACGGCGGACGGGCCGTCGTATTTATGCCCGCCATAGATGCTCCACTGGGTGATGAGCGTACCGTCGCTCGTGAACTTCTGGAGCCGATCGTTGTAGTAATCGGCGACATAGACGCTGCCCGACCCGTCGACGGCGACGCCGACCGGGGCGTCGAACTGCCCGTCCCCGCTGCCCTCCGCACCCCACTTGGTGATGAACGTCCCGTCGCTTGCGAACTTCTCGATCCGGTGGTTCAGGGCATCCGCGACATACACGTCCCCCGACCCATCGACGGCGACCCCGCACGGGCGATCGAACTGTCCGTCCCCGCCGCCCCGCGTGCCCCACTTGGCGATGAACGTCCCATCGCTTGTGAACCTCTGGATGCGGTTATTGCCGCCGTCCGCGACGTAGACGTTCCCCACCCCATCGACTGCGACGCCGCGCGGGGCGTCGAACTGACCGTCCCCGCTGCCCGACGTGCCCCATCCGCTGATGAACGCCCCGTCGGTCGTGTACTTCCGGATCCGGTCGTTGCGGGCATCTGAGACATAGACGTGCCCCGACCCGTCGATGGCGACGCCGCACGGGCGCTCGAGCGGAGCTTCCGTTGGCCAGGCCGCCACGAGAGCGTAGTTCCCCGAGGCGTGCGGTGAATGGAAAACGGTCGCGCAGGCGATGAGAACCGACACCCGCAATACCATTGTCATTTCGAAGCGCTTAGCTATCATCTCTCTTCCTCCTCGACATCGCGTTCGAATCGCATCCGCCCTGGAATCACGCTTCGCGTCCGCCCTTGCATCGGAGGTTCCCCATAGGGAGCTGGGCGCGCTGGTGTTGGCTGAACCGTCAGCCGTTGGTTACAGCGGTTTACCATCCGGATTCTGAAAACCTACACATCTGATTGCCAAATCTGGGAACGCGAGGTGCTGCCGCCAGTGGCGAGGGTCTGTAGGCTCTGCCTCCGCTGACAGGCTGAGCGGCACGCGTGCCGCCGATGAGTCGGGCCCGACTGCGCAATTGTGGGGGGCTTCGTGATCTCCGAACGGATTGTGGCCCGAGATCTATTGACAATACCAATAACTAAGTGATGGCATTGGATCTCGTGAGGTGGCGGGACGGAACCGGCAAAGAACCGGAAAAACAGGGGTCGCGGGATTCGGAGTGGTGCGATGCTAGCGTTTTCGTCGCTTTTTTCGCAGTTTTCTAGTCGATTGGTCGCGAAAAAGGGCCTCTGAATCGATAGTTTTCTAGGACCGGAAGGTCCCTTCCGGTGCATTCTCAGGTGCCTGATGGCTAGTCGTAAACCTCGAGTTCGGCGATGGACATTTGGGTGCCGGGCTGCTCGGGACCGTCGGGCTTGCCCGCGGACACGCGGACATATCGCGCGCGGACCGGATCGAAGCTGGCCTCAAACGGCGAGCCACCGTGGTCGGCCTTCGACGCAACGGTCTCCCAGGTCTGCCCGTCGAGCGACACGCGGAACTCAAAATGCGTCGCATACCCCTTGCCGAAGGTCACCTTGACGCGGCGGATATCGGCGACGTCGACCAGGTCCACGTGAAACGACCACGCCCATTCGCCGCCGGCGAGAGCGTGGGTATCGAGGCGGCCGTCAACCCCGAGCTTGGGGAACTGAGTGCCGCTGTTGACCGTGAGTTCGCGCGAGCCATCGACGCTGAGGAGCTGGCCCTGTTTACGATATGCGAGGTTGCCCGGCGGGACGGGCGGACGCGTCCTGCCGGTCCGGAGTTCATGATCGACGGCCTTGAGCATCTCAACCTGCGAGCGGTCAAGGGAGCCATCCCGGAAGAGCAGCACCTCGATGGATACCACTCCCCCACGCTGATTCACGTCGAACACGTACTCGGCGAGATCGCGCTTAGAATACTGGCTTCCGGGCTGCCCCCAGCCTGTGCCGAGGTATGAGAGGATGTGCCACTGCTCGCCATCGAGGAAGCGCTCGGCGGGCATATCGAAGAAGCGATTCTGCTCGCCACACGTGTAATCCTCGACCGGCGTGTAAGACATGACCTGGGGATCGACGCCGCGGTTGAAGGCGACGATGCTATCGGGATTGCCCGCGCGCATGGCGTCCCCGAGAATGGCGAGCGTCTCATCCGTATAGCCGATGAATGGATACGATCCATCCACCCACCAGCCGACGACCTTGTCGCCATAGCGCAGCGAATACTCCTCCGCGACGCTCGCCCATTTGCTGACGAAGTCGACCGTGACGGGGTCACCGAACTGGAAGGCCGCGTTGGCTTGAGCGTCGGCACGCGGACCGTCGCCCGTGTAGTAGAGCATGAGCGGGATGTCGCGTTTGCCGAGCGATTCGGAGAGGTCCGCGATGAGATCTCGCGTCGCGCAGGCCTCGCCGGGCGCGTAGCCGGTGAGCCGGTCGAACGTCGCGTTCGGCGCGATCAGGAAGCGGTTGATCTGCATGACCGTGAAGATGACATACCGCGCGCCGACCGCCTCCATCGTGGCGGCGAACAGTTCCGTGTCGAACTCGTCCACGCACTCGTCCCACGAGGTCTCGCGGCCGAGGCTGGCGACGTGCTCGGGGTTGTTCTGGAGCCCGCTGAGGTAGTGGACAAAGACGCCGTAACCGGCTTCGCTGAACCAGTCGGTCTTGGGATTCATGGTGTCACCGCGGGCGAACGACGCGGCCAGGATGAGCGAGGCGATGGCGAGTGGTCTAGTCATTTGGATGTAGTCCCTTGGCGGGCGCGCTTGCACCGGATGTGATGTTCCCGTGCCTGCGGGTCGCCTGACCCGCACGCCCAACCCCGCGGTCTTCGGTGCGGGTCAGGCGACCCGCAGACACAGGAACTGCCGATCACGGAGAACGGTTTGCGCGAGCACTAGCGGACCATGATCCACTGGATGGTCGCGCCCGCCGGGGCGGCATTCGCGAACTGCACGGTGAAGCCTTCGGCCGATTTCGTCGGCGCGCACAGCGCGGTCATCCATGACGGCGTGACTGAAACGGCGTAAGCGGCATCGACCTCGGCGCGCGGGAAGGCGATCGCGAGTTCGGTCGCCCCCTCCGGAACGGCGACGTCGATCCCTCGGAGGTTCATCGCGGGCGTGCCCGTGGCCGACACGCCGGATGCGTTCACGAGCGACTCGCCGCTGAGGTTGAGCGCGCCTCCGGCGAAGATGAAGTCGCCCGTGGATGGATCGACGATGAGACTGCTCGAGCCGTCATCGCTGCTCCAGCGGATGGGCTGCGGATGACCGTTGGGCTGGCGGAAGACGATGGCCGCATCGAGCACCTCGGTCTGGAAGTCGATGCCGACATCGGCGAGGGAGTTTACGCGCATGACCGTGGCGAAGGGCGCCTTCTTGTCCTTGCGAGATTCGAGCTGGTCGCGCGAACGGATGATCCCGGAGATGCCGATGCACGTGGGCACCTGAACGCGGCCGAGTTGCTGGACCTCGATGGTCGCATTGTCCATCGTGGTGGGGATCTGATCGAACTGGCGAATGCGGAGCGGACGAGGCTGCCACGGGTCGGCGCCGACGGCTTGCTCGATCTCATCGCCGGACTCGAAGTCGAAGCTCGTGCCTCGATCTGCATGGGCTACGACCTTGATCTTGCGCGGGTGGCTCGCGTCGAGGTGACCGCCCGTTGAGTGAGTCTTCGCGAAGCCCTGGCTGATGTCATAGACCCATGCGCCGGGGGCGATGGCGTAGCTGAGCGGCCGGTCGCGATCGTCTGTGGTGTAGTTGTCATCATCGAAGAGCTTGGGCGCGCCGGCGGCGACGGCAGACCATCGAACGCGGAGAATCCGGAGGACCTTCGTACCGTCATCGTTGGCCTCGAACTCCATGATTCGATACCAGCGGCGGATGGGGCGGCTGGGATTGCTCGCGTAACCGCCGACGGTGGATGTGTCATCAGGCGTGATGACTTCGGAGGGATCCGTCACCGCGAAGAAGCGGCCGATGATGTTATCGTCCCAGGGGCAGTCGGCCGAGCCCTCGATCAGCCCGCCTTGGTAGTTGAAGACGTTCTGCGGGCCGCCGATTACGCCGGGGTATGTCTGGCCCTTGTATGGTGTGCCGGGAGCAACGATGCGGACCTCGCCCGCGGTGATCCACTTGCTCTCGTTGAGGTTGATGAGCGGGCGGGAGTTGCTGAGCGTGTGAGCGTGGACCTGGCCCGCCTCGTAGGTGACCTCGTCGCGCGACCAGTCGACGGCCTCGACCTTGGAGTGGAAGGACTCGATCTCCCCCACCGTCTCCGCATTGAGCACGATGCCACCCTCATCACCGAAGCCCGAGAAGACATCGCCCATGTACTTGAACATTCCGCTGAGGACGAAGCTGTCACCGACGCCGTAGTTATGGCGCGTCGCGGAGATCTCGCCGGGGGTCTGGTTGTCAGCGTTGGAGTAACCGTTCACCGAGAGCCCGTTGACGACGTGCTTGTTGTAGACGAGCGCGCCGACGGGGTGGTCGTGCTCGAGATCGGCGGTGAAGTAGTTGCGCTTCTTCCCGTCATCCCAGCCGATGCTCTTGACGGTGATGCGATCGTACGGCTCGGCGTAGCCCATCACGCTGCTAGTGACGTTGAGGTAGGCTCCGACCCAGATGCCACGGATGAGATCGACGTACAGCCGGGCGTCGGAGCCGGCCTCCGCGACCTCGGTGAGCGTGGCCATGTACGACGAGCTCCCGCTGACGATGAAGTTGTCGATGGCTTGCGCGGCGTGCCAGCCGCAGTGCGGGAGGCTCTGATCACCGAGGTTGAGCATGCGCTCCACGCGGAGACCCGCCCACGTGCCCGCTTGGTGCTTGCCGATGGGCGCGACTTGGTAGACGAGGAAGCCGCGGCGCTGGTCGATGATCGTGACGACGGGGCCCTCATTGGTGGTTGAGCGGGCGTCCTGCCGGAGATTCTCGATAGACGCGCTCTCCGGCACACCCTCGGGAATGACCACCACTCCCCCACCTTCGTCGATCAACTCGCCGACGGCAATGCGAAGCGCCTCCTCCGCCCCATCGACTGTCGAGACGTCACCGTATTCGTCGAGGGCGTGAGTGCCCTGGGCAGAGGGCGCGGGGGCGAACGAGATCAGCGCGAGCACGACTAGCAAGAGGGGCGCAGCAGGGCGGTGCATGAGACGAGCTCCCTTCGGGCAGGCGAGCGTCACTCTATGCCACGCATCAGACCGTCGCCAGCCATGATCGCTAGCGCTGCCCCCACGCGCAGACGCTCGCTCGCTGACGCGCTGCGTCGAGACCGCCGGTCCGGCAGGGCCCGATTGTGGGGCTAATGGCCCAGTAAGACGGTTCTGTTGGTCCCATTTCCACGCCCACCCCCTAGTTCCTGTCTGCGGCCGGCTGTGCAACGCGCCCCGCGTAGCGACAATTGGCGATTGGGCCGACCAGGCGGTTATTGTATATACCAAGAGAACCCGGCACTGAGGCGCGCACGGTGTCAGGCTCCTTGCGTGAGGCTGGGGCTGACGCCGCGACACGATCCGCGGGTCGCGGCCAGTGTGAGCGGGAAATTGTGACGCCGGGCGGGCATCTAGCCCTGCGTTGGGCTAGGTTGTGTATGGGACAGCGCCCGTGCGATCGGAAGTAGACAGTTCAGAGGATATATTAGGCCGCACGACCTAGGGGCGGCGGCGTGGACGACATCTCTGGTCGTGGTTGCGATGGCGCTGCGGAGACATGGGGGGAATCGGCCTCGAGATCGTTGGACTGGGGGCGTACGGCCATCCAGCTCGCGGCGGCGCTGCCGCCAGCGACGTCTTGTAGTGGGGCGCGACCGTAATGGATGTCGAGGCGCTTGGGACAGGCGCGAGCCCGCCCCATGCGGTTCCGCCTAGTCTAGTTCCCCGAAGCGGGATGTCGGTGGGTCCAAGCGAGCAACCAGCCGCTCAAGATCATCTGCATCATGGAACCCGACCTGGATGACGCCCCCCCGCTTTCGCATCTTGATGCGGATCTTCGTGCCCAGAGCTCGTTGGAGGCGTTCCTCAACGTCTGTGCGGTTGGGATCGGCGACGGGATCCGCCAGCGTGGCGGGCTGAGTCGACTTGGTGGTCGTGGCGACCGCGTCGGTCGGATCGGACTGCTCGCGCACGTACTCCTCCGTCTCGCGGACCGTCAGATTGGCCTGGACGACGTGTTCGGCCGCCCGGGCGATGGCGACCTCGTCCTTGCCGATGCCCAGGAGAGCCCGTGCGTGACCCTCGGTGAGTGACCCGGCTTCGACAGCAGACTGTACGGCATCGGGCAGATCGAGAAGGCGGACCGTGTTGGCAATTGCGCTTCGGCTCTTGCCCACGACCCCCGCGACTTGCTCCTGCGTCAGCCCGAACTCCACCATGAGCTGCTTGTACCCGCGACCCGCATCGATGGCATTGAGGTCTTCACGCTGCAGATTCTCGACGAGCGCGATCTGCAGGGCTTCGTTATCGTTCGTCTCCCTCACGAGGCACGGTACAGTGGCCAACCCCGCCCGCTGAGAGGCGCGCCAACGGCGCTCGCCAGTCACTAACTGGTAGTTCCCGTTACCCACGGGCCGGACCACCAGCGGTTGTACCACCCCGTGGCGCTCGATTGATCGCGTAAGCTCATCGAGTTGAGCGTCCGCCATTGACGTTCTAGGCTGAAACGGGTTCGGTTCTATCTCATTCGGCCGCAACTCCACCAGCGCGGCGCCCAGCTTAAGTGAATCCGTCGAGATCAGATCGGCGAGCCCTTTGCCTAGTCCCTTACGTGGCATCCCCGAACACCTCCTTCGCGAAGTTGACGTACGCCCGCGCACCACGGCTGTGACGATCATACAGAACGCCCGGAAGGCCGTGGCTCGGGGCCTCTGCGAGCCTTACGTTCCTCGGTATACTGACAGTGAAGACACGCCCACGGAAGTGGCGCCGCACTTCCTTGGCCACCTGCCGCGACAAGGACGTCCGTCCATCGTACATGGTCAACAGCACGCCCTCGATGCGCAACGCTGGGTTGATCTGGGCTTGGACAAGGTGGACCACGTCAAGAAGCTGCGTAAGCCCTTCAAGCGCATAGTACTCGCACTGAATGGGCACAAGTACGCTATCAGCGGCGGCAAGAGCATTCACCGTCAGTAGTCCAAGGGATGGGCCAGTATCGATGAGGATCAGGTCGTAGGTGTCCTTTGCAGGCGCCAACATGCGCTTGAGCTTCGTCTCGCGCGCGATGGCTGCCGCGAGCCCCACTTCGGCGCCAGCCAGGTTGATGGTGGCCGGAAGTAGTTCCACGCCCTCAGCCGTGGTCTGGCACACGGTCTCCCGTAGGCCCGTAGCCATATCAGCATCCGAGCCAGCCATCAACAGGTCGTAAACACAGCGGTCGAGCGTCCCACGGTCGACGCCCAGCCCACTGCTGGCGTTGCCTTGCGGGTCCAGGTCAGCTACAAGCGTACGAGTACCCATGAGCCCGCATGCGGCCGCCAGATTGACGACGGTCGTGGTCTTACCAACGCCGCCCTTTTGGTTCACAATCGCGATCGTGGGCGTCAATAGGCACCTCCGGTGGCGTATCTGGGCAGCCGCGCTGGCGACAGCGCCGCGTAGGCCGGGCCCAGCGGTGATCGCCAGTGTTTCACGTGAAACGTCTAGTAGAAGCCGTCACCCACACAGGCAACGCCCCGCATCGAACGCTCGGTCTAGACTCGTCTTTCGATGGCTCCGGATCCCACGTAATGATCACGCCGTCCGTGCGGCACCACGACGCCGCGAGCCGGTACGACTCGCCATCGGACGGGAGACCACGCGCCAAGACCGCGTCGCCGATCTCGCGCGCGATTACGGCCGCCGGCGTCGCTGCCTCCACGCCCTCAGTTCGGCACTTCCGTATCGCATACCTGCAGAAGGTGACTTTCGTTTCGGACCGATCGATCAAGACCCATCTCCCCGTGCGCATGGCCGCGCACAACGAGACAGCAGTGCAGCCCGATCCCGCGCCGAGATCAACGACCACCGAATCAGAGTCGAGGGCCAGATGGGGTATCGCATAGAGGGCCGGGGTCATGAGAGCGTCAACGGCTTCGGCTACTGAGCGATGAGACGTGAGTTGGGCGCGATCCCGCCAGTCAATAACGGTACGCGCCCATTCGAGCACTGTGGCCGGTGCCTCGGTGGACGGATCGGCCCCTAGGGCCCGGGCAACCGCGAGCCAGCGACCGATAGCGTCAGCCTCCGGTTTCGGCACCACCATCTCCGTCGTCGAGCCGTGTTTCACGTGAAACATCTCCGCGCCATCGCTCAACGAACAGAGCGATCGCCGCAATATCCCCGGGCGTCAGTCCTGCCACGCTCGCAAGGTCACTGACGAACTCAATTCGACTGTTCGCCATCAGATCGCGGACTTCCTGCTTCACCGGCAACGATGTTAGGGGCAGAGCTCCGGGCCATCGCTGCTTGGCGGGAACGGCGGGGGACCGACTCTCCTCGAGGCGGCGGCTCGGCCCGTAGACTTGCGCATCGCGCCTAGACGAAGCAATTCGCCGCGACGTGCGGGCTAGGGGCCCTCGTCGCACGGAGCCGTTCGCTCTTCCCATCGCGTCATGCACGGAGGCGCGGCGCGCATCGTCGACCAAGGCGCGACTGTACGCTAGATCGCTGAGGCGCGCGTGAGCGGTGTCTTGGCTCAGGGACAAGCGGGCTTCCACGCGGGACGTCAGAATGCGATATGGCTCCGGACCCCTTGTGTGCGTCAGGTCATCGACCAGCACACCAATGTATGAATTATCGCGCCGCACTTGCAACGGCGAGTGCCCGCTCACCGACAACGCGGCGTTAGCGCCTGCGACAAGGCCCTGGGCGGCTGCCTCCTCGTAGCCAGAACTTCCGTTAACCTGCCCCGCGACGTAGAACCCTGGAAGGATCGGGATCTCCATGGTCGCCGACCGGTGCTCGCGCGAGACTACGTCGTACTCGACGGCATACCCAGGCCGCGACACCACAGCGCGCTCAAGCCCGGGTATGGCGTTGACCATAGGGATCTGCACGTCGACCGGCAGACTGTTTGACGTTCCTTGCACGTAGATTTCTGTCGTGCCCACCCCTTCAAGCTCGAGAAACACGCCATGGGAGTCACGGTCGGGGAATCTCAGAAGCTTGGCCTCAATGGATGGGCAATACCGGGGGCCTGCGCCGCAAATGCGGCAACTTACCAACGAAGAGCGCTCTATGTCCGCGCGGACGATTGCATGGCAGCGCGGGGTCGTCGCCGTCCGCCAACACGGCAATGGGCGCGCCATGGGCCGTGAGACCCGGTCCCAGGCAAATCGAAGATCGGCTGTATCGCTAGCCGCAGCCCTCAGGCTCGACGTATCCACGGAATCACGGTAGACGCGGGGCACTGTGCCAGTCTTCATGCGCAACGTGCGAACGCCGAGGCCGGCCAAGCACTGGGGGAGAGGGATTGACGCCGGCTCGCCAGCCCGCCCAGCGCTGAACGACTTCTCGCCGATGTGAATCATCCCGTTCAGGAACGTCCCGGTCGCCAGCACAACGCGCCTGGCCTCCCACGTAGCCCCCTCGGCTGTCGATACGACGAACTCGACGTCGGTGACTGGGGGCGCGATATGGGTAACTTCGGCCTGGAAGACACTGAGCCCTGTCTGCTCCTCCATGATACGCTTCATGGCAGGCCCGTACAGCGACTTGTCGGCCTGGGCCCGGAGGGCTCGCACGGCGGGGCCCTTAGTCGTGTTCAGGACGCGGATGTGGGTGTACGTCGCATCGATGCACCGCCCCATCGCGCCGCCCAATGCGTCTATCTCAGATACCAAGTGAGCCTTCGCTGGCCCTCCGATGCTGCAATTGCAGGGCATAGCGGCGATCTGGGACAGATTCCCCGTCACAAGCAGCGTGTCCGCCCCAATCCGAGCCGCAGCGAGCGCGGCTTCGCATCCGGCATGTCCTCCACCAATCACAAGCACGTCGTACAGTCGTCTCACCTGTCCACACGCTCCTGTCTGACCCGCTGTGTAGCCCACAGTTCGCCCCTGGGTCCGCTCTTTCCTGCTATTACACCAAGATGCAGCCCGCGCGCTGCTGTTGAAGGATATGTGGAAAGTGTTAGACACGTCCCTGCTTACCGCACGGTGACAGTCTAGTTAGCGCCCGAGAACCCCGCCATGCTCAGACCACCAGCCAGTATGCCGTCAACGCGCGCGGTCCGACTCTCAGTGTACGGATCCCTCCCCACCGGCACCACTACTATCAGGCGCGAGGTGGGGAGGACGCATCCCCATCCGCGTCCGTCCGGTAAGCTCGAACCCGTCGGTGGGCCAAGGCCGCCCCTGCTTAGAAACTCAACGAAATCGTTTCATGACCGGAAGGTCGAGAGCCGGGGCCTGGTGAATACCGCGTGAGACAGGATCAGGGGACAATGTGTTCGCTGCATAGGCCCTTTGGATTACAAACTGGTCTTGAACCGCCGTTACAGTTCTGCTATAATCACGCAGCGAACAGAGGGCCGGGCTTGAATTGACTCGTTGAGGGCTCACAACGTAGTTTTCCACACATGTGGAAATAGTTGTGGAAACTAGCCCACAGCGCGCTGGGGCCCCTTTAGCGGCGGATTTCTCGGTGCAGCAATGCCGACAGATCCGCTTCCCCGCTGGTGGCGAGGCTGCCGCCGTATCGGGCGTTATTTGCTCCTTGTCTACGTCGACCACATGCCGTTTACTTTGCATGTAACCCGTCAATGTCGCCCGCGTGAAAGCCACAGGGAGGGGGCCACCTAATGGCGAGCGCGCTCTTGCAGGATAAGAGTGCTCTTTGGGATGCTGCGCTTCAGTTGCTGCCCGTACAGGTCGGTCAAGTGACGTTCGACAGTTTCCTCCGCAACTCCGTGCCCCTGAGCCTGGAAGGTACGGTTTTCACACTAGCCGTTCCGAGTGACTTTGCTAAGACATGGATTACCGAGCGCCATCTCGGCGCGCTCGAATCGTGCCTGTCTGATCTGGTCGGAGAATCCATGGCTGTGCGTCTGGATGTCGCGGACACAGAGGCGCCGCCGCGGCCGGCTGAGGCGCAAACCGCGCCCGCGCCGCGCGTAGCGCTAGACCATTCGACCTATAGTTCGCAGCCACTGAACCCAAAATACGCGTTCGACAGTTTCGTGGTCGGCACGTGCAATCAGTTCGCTCACGCGGCCGCGACCCAGGTGGGCAAGGCCCCCGGCCGCGCCTACAACGTCCTGTTTCTCCACAGCAAGGTTGGGTTGTGGAAGACCCACTTGATGCAGGCGATCGGCCACTACGTCCGCCAACATCATCCCCAGTACCAAGTGGCGTACGTCTCTGCGGAGCAGTTCGTCAACGATCTGATCAGCTCTATTCGAGACAATCGAACGCACCAGTTCCGGAATTATTATCGATCCATCGATATATGGCTTGTCGATGATATTCAGTTCATAGCCGCCATCGAAGGGCCCTCATCTGAAGAGGAATTCTTCCATACATTTAACGCGCTATACGAAACAGGCAAGCAGATCGTGATCGCCAGCGACTGCCCGCCCAGGCACCTGCAGATCATGAACGAGCGGCTTCGCTCGCGGCTGCAGCAGGGGATCGTCGCTGATCTGCGCCCGCCAGACATCGACACGCGCCTGGCTATCTTGGAAAAGAAAGCGCAAGCCGAGGGCGTGGAGATCAGCCGCGAGATCCTTACGCGAATCGCGCAGCAGATCGAATCAAACGTCCGGGTCCTGGAAGGGGCGCTCCTGAAGGCCTGCGCGTACGCGTCTCTATACGGAGTCAGTCTCACGCAGCCGATCGTCGACGAGATCATCCGCGACTACGCTACTTCCTCGACGCCCAACCGGGTGTCAGTGGAGGAGATCGCTACCTACGTCGGCAACCACTTCGACGTAACGGTTGAGGAGCTTCAGAGCGCGCGTCGAAGTCAGGGAATCAACCATGCGCGCCAGACGGCGATCTACCTCTGTCGCGAGCTGACGGACCAGTCCTTGCACAGTCTCGGCAGGTTCTTCGGTGGTCGCGATCACTCCACCGTAATCCATGCCTACAAGAAGGTCAGCGCGTCGATCGAGGAGGATCCTCAGACGCTCTGGCTGATCAACAACATGAAGGCCGCGCTCACTGAGTAACTCGGTGTTGCGGCGCGCTCATTTCGGCCGGTTTGGGCCTTGTGGAAATCCAGTGCAAACGGGCGTCAGTGTTGTGTGGAAGAAACGTGCAGGTCGATTCCAGTGGAGAACTTCAGAAGAACCGCACTCGGTTATCAACGAGTTGCACGCGTGACAAACGCTGAAATTCTGGGCTCAATTGAGTATTTGCACCGTTTAGACAGCCCTACTACTACTACGACTAAATAAATATATAAGAAGTAGAAACGACTTTACCTGTCGAAAGAGCATCACCGAAGGCGCTCGTGATCGCCACCAACTGCAGACCGGCAGACGGTCACAGACAGCACCGCTGAACCTGCGACACGTCGAAGGAGGCTCGTCCGGATGCTGAACGCGTTATGTGGGCGGGACGCGCTATACGAAGCAGTCCAAACCGTAGCTCGTGGTGTGTCGGGCCGCAGCACTCAGCCCGTGCAGAATAACATCCTAATCGCAGCCCAGGCCGACCATCTGCGTCTGGTCGCGACGGACCTCGAGTTCATCAGTCTCGAGGCCTCGATCCCGGCGACGCAGACCGAGGTCGGCGCGATCACCGTGCCGGCGCGGCTGTTCGTCGAGTTGACCGGCAACTTGGCAGACGCCGACGTTGAGTTGAAGGAAGCCGAAGGCCCGGCGATGACGCTGAAGTGCGCCCGGTCTCGCTACCAGATCCGGGGCATGGCAGCAGAGGATTTTGAGACGCTGCCGCCGCTCGTGGATGCGACGACATTCGAGGTTGATCAGGCGCTGCTGAAAGACGTGATCCGCCAGACTCGGGTGGCGGTCTCGGCTGATGAGACGCGGCCGACGCTGACGGGCGCCTTGCTGAGCCTGTCGCCAAACCAGCTCGAGGTTGTGGCGACAGATACTCACCGGCTGGCTATGCGGAGAGCGTCGATCAGCCTTCCGGAGACCGAAAAACGTGACGCAATTGTGTCCGCACGGGCCCTCACCGAGGTTGAGCGCATTCTGCAAGCTGACTCGGAGACTCCGGCGAAGGTGTCGGTCTCGGACAACCAGATCGAGTTCGTGGTGGGCACTGTTACGGTTGGCTCGCGGCTGATCGAGGGCCAATTCCCGGACTACCAGAAGGTCATTCCCGAGGGCTGCGACAAGCGGATTACCGTCAACGCCCGAGAGCTGGAAGCGGCGCTGCGGCGCGCGCTGATCGTGGCGCGGGAAGACGCGAATCGCATCAGCGTAACTGCGGCACTCGACAGCCTGAAGATCTCCGCGGAGAGCCCCGACGTCGGCGAAGTTGTCGAAGAGATCGGCGCGGAACTCGAGGGGGAAGAGGTCACGGTCTCGTTCAACGCGCGCTACCTACTCGACGCCATCAATGTGGTGACCGCCGAGCAGGTTCACATCGAACTATCCGGTCCGCTGAACCCCGGCGTGTTGCGCCCGGCGGGAGACGCTGACTACATCTACGTCCTGATGCCGATGCAGAAATAACGGCAGGGGATAGGGGACAGTTACAGGGGACAGGGACGACTAACGACACTGCAAGAGGGCCCGCCGATTATGGTGGGCTCTCTTTTCTGTAGGGATAGGCTCTGTCTCGCCTGGCGGCTACGTCTGGTCCACGACGGCACCGTCGTGGACGAGTGTGGCGACGACCTTGTTTCGGACGCTGAGGGGGCTGGTGTGGAGTAGGGGCGAGCCCGAGAGGACGGTGGCGGCTTCATCAGGTGTGATGGTCAGCTCAGGGCAGGGGAGGGCGCGGAGGCGGTCCTCAATGGCGGCTCTACCATCGGCCAAGTGACCGAGGTGGATCTTGGGTGCGCCCAAGGGTGCGAGGCGGATGGAGCGATCCGCGCTGATCTCGATGCTGAGATCCGTGAAGGGGTCGTCAGGGGGCCACGAGTCGTGATCGTAGCGTGGCTCGAACGGCTTGGGATCGTCATGCCAAGCCCGGAGCCAAGCGTCCTCAGTGAGTTCCCCCACGGGTTTGGGCCACTCGCATTGCGCGAGGAAATCATCGGTGAGGTGAGTCGCCACATCGCGTTCGGATGGTCTGAGGCTCTCGTAATCCCACATGCGTCTGTTGACGCAGTGATTGGGGATGCCCACAGATATAGTCCCGCCGAACTCGCGCTCTTTCATCTCGACGAGGATCGGAGCGTCCGCCAAGTGTCGGTTGTCAAGACACACATTCCAGTGGAGTTCAAAGCCCGCTTCGACCACCCGCGCAGAGGAAGTAATGATGTCCTGGTAGGCGCCCCTTCGAGCGACGAACCAATCGTGGTTATCGCCGATGCTGTGGAGCGTGTGGGATACGCCCGTATAGCCGAACTCGCGGAGGCGCGCGAACACAGCATCGGAATCAGCGCAGCGGGCAAGGCCGAACCCGTTGGTCGCCAGCACGTCCTCACCATCGTTGACGTCGGGGTGCATGATCTCCGGGAAATCGGGGTGAGCGCTCAGCTCGAAGTAGATGACGAGGAGGCCCCACTCATGGGCGATGGCGCGGACTTCGCCGAGACTGAACAGCGCGCCGTGAGGAGGCCGGCCTTCAGCGCCGCAGTGACGGCAGGTGTTGGTGCATCCGGCTGCGTGGATAAAGACAGGCATGTGGCATCAACTCCCGAGAGGTATACGCATGGACCTTGTAGCACGTTGCGGCGACTACTTCTCGTACCAGGTGACCTGCGTGACGACATCGCCGCAGAGAGAGTTCGCGTAGTCTTCCGTAAGGCGGGCTTTGGCGTCAGCGCCGTCCTTGAGATAGGCGTCGCAGAAGGCGAGGGTCATGGGTTGCAGAATGCGCTGGGTATCCGCGCGGGCGGGTGGGGGGAAGAGGTGGGCTTTCGGATTGTCGGCGAAGGAGAAGTGGTCCGCCTTGTCGAGCCACAGGAAATACTTGTCGCCGGGCGGGAGGGCCTCGAAAGCCTGAAGCCGGACGGTCGCCGGCAGCGTCGAGCCGTCGTAGGCGTACATGTCGTCGTTGGATCCGCTGAAGCACAGCAGTGGCCGGTCGATCGTACCGTAGCTTTCGGCGCCGAGCCCCCACGAACCCGGGCCCTGAGGTGACATCGCAACGCCGACCATAATCCGAGGGTCGCTGAGGTCGCCGGCCAGTCCTTCGCCAGGCGGGACTGCCGGATCGAGGTGATCGAGGATCGGCTGAGCCCCGCAGGCGACCAGCGTCGTGTAGGCGCCGAAGGAGTGACCGAGGACGGCGATCTTCTCAGTATCGATGCGTCCCTTGAGTTGCGGATCGCCTTGGTTCCACTCGACGGCCTGGTCGATCGCGAAGCTCACATCCCCCGGCCGCTCAAGCACGGTCTGAGGGTCGTGAGTGATGCGTTGGAGGGCGTAGTCAAAGCGCTCTCGGAGCGAGCCGCGAGCTTGCCTCACGTAGTCCCTCCCCTTCGCCGCGTTGCTATAGACATGCTCGATGCAGACGACCACGTAGCCATGGCCGGCCATGAACTGGGCTTCGTAGAGGTGGGCGTCCCACGAGCCCAGACCTCCGTGAGAATACACCAACAATGGGAACGGACCGTCGCCAACCGGGCAGTGGATCTTAAGCGGCACGCTGCGACCGTCGCGCCCCTCGTCCGCGAGATCGGGGAACTCGAGTGTCACGACGCGAGGCGCGCCCCCATCGACGTCGGTAAACGCCCGGGTCTTCGGCCCACGGGCCGCCACCACGAAGGCGATGGCGGCTCCCAGGCCGAGTATCAGAGCGACGCGCCATATCATGTCAGCCTCCCCGAACGGCGTCGGCATGTCAGTGGTGAGGCGTACAGTGCGAACGGCGTGCCGGGTTGCGGAACAGCCTCGTCTTGATCCGTGATCCGGCGCACGGCTGGCCCGGCCTGTGTAATCGCACCGGTCGGGAAGTTTGTGATCGATACAGCACAATACACACGTAATGATCACGGAAGGTGGGGGATGAGTGGCGCAGGAACTAGACGTCCCGTACCCGGCATGGTGGCGGCGAGGTGATTCGGCGGGCACTGATCTATTGGAATGTTCAATAGAAAACGACCTGCGAGGATCGATCCTGAGCGCGAATCACGGATACGCCCGCCACTGTGGGTCGAAGGGGGTGAGAGAGCGCTCAGAATGCGGGAAATGGGCGGGAATCCGGATATGCATCTGGTAGGCAGTGGGGCTGTTGAGAAAGCCACACCAACAGGGGACAGTCCAGCGCAACGGGCACTGCGTGCCGTTGCTTGGACAGTCCCCAACTGAACGGTGGCTTTCTCAACAGCCCCGCAGTAATGTGGTTTGGCGTGCGGCTGAGGCGAGCCGCAGGCACGGACGGCATCGGGTGAGGAGACAGATTGCAGATACGGGTGCTGTCGCTTGAGGATTTTAGGGTCTACCGCGAGGCGCTGCTGCAGTTCGAGGCGCGGACGACCGTCATCGTGGGTGACAACGCGCAAGGCAAGACGAGTATTCTCGAGGCGATCTGCGCGCTGGCGCGGACGAAGTCGCAGCGGACCAATCGCGATGACGAGTTGATCCGGTGGGGAGAGGATCAGACCATCGTCAGCGGACGGTTCGAGCGGGGCGTCCGCGGGCCGGTGTCACTACGCATGGTGATGATGACTCCCGAGGCCGCGCGATTCACCGGCGCGCCGCAGAAACAGTTCGCGCTGAACGATGAGCCGATTAACGGCTCGCGCGCGATCATCGGCGAGATCACAGTGGTGGTGTTCTCACCGGACGATCTCGCGCTGGCGAAGGGCGACCCGGGCGGGCGACGGCGGTTCATGAACGTGGCGATCGGTCAGATCCAGCCGCTGCACCTCGCGGACGCGCAGCAGTATCGACGGGCGCTTCGCCAGCGCGGAGAACTGCTGGGGATGATCGCCGAGCGGCGGGCGTCGGAGGATCAGCTGAACGCCTGGGATGAGCAGGTCGCAAAACACGGCGCGGAGATTGTGAAGGCCCGAGGCAAGTACATCCGGGATCTGGCGGAGGCGGCCAAGCGCATCCATCACGAACTGACGGGCGGCGCGGAGGAGTTGTCGGTCGAGTACCGATCAAACGTGTGGGAGGGCGATGGGGGAGAGGCGGTCGCGCTGCAGGGAACGATGCTGCAGAAGCTCGACGAGAAGCGCCCGCAGGAGATCAACCTTCGGCGGACGTTGACGGGCCCGCATCGGGACGATATCCAGTTGAGGGTCGACGAGAAGGACTTGAGGAAGTTTGGCTCGCAAGGTCAACAGCGAACGGCCGTCTTGGCGCTCCGACTGGCCGAGGCAGAGGTCGCTCGGACTCGACTCGACGAGACGCCGCTCGTGCTGCTGGATGATTGCCTGAGCGAGCTTGATGAGAGTCGCGCGGGACGGGTGCTGGAGCAAGCCGGGGACAAGACTCAACTCATCATCACCACCACGCATCTCACCGAGCCGCTGCGCCGGGACACGGACGCGGCGGTCTACTCAGTCCACGACGGCGTGCTCACCGCGGAGGCTTGAAGTGGCAGGTCCGAAAGGTCGCCGATCGGGGCAAGTTTCGCCCATCGGCGCCGCGCTCGACAATCTGGTCGCGCGTACCGAGGGGCGCACCCGCGTTAGGGAGCGGCTGGCCGCGTTGGTCTGGCGCGACTGCGTCGGGGAGTTCTACGCCGACCGGACGCGCGTGAACAAGGTGCAGCATGCCATCATGTGGGTGTGGTGCGATTCGCCCGCGCTCGCGCATCAGTTGAGCCTCGATTCGAAGGAGATCATCCGGCGAATCAACCGCGAGCTGTCGGGGCCGGTCGTGAAGGAGATCCGCACGTCGACGCTGCGGCGAGGCAAGGACCCGGAGGAGTATCAGCTCGGTCTCGCGGAGCAGGCGGGGCCATCGAAGTCGGAGCTGGATTCGATTGTGATGACGAAACGCGAACTCGACGAGATCGACAGCGATGCCGAAGCCATCGCGAATGAGGGCATTCGAGAGCGATTTCGGAAGGCTGCCATCAGCGAGCGTCGGATGAAC
>PVBE012254300.1_pt1 | contig 21934 bp, 21 predicted proteins | sample 1631181 | NCBI WGS metagenome assembly PVBE01 (sample SAMN08397723, study PRJNA350692) | Marine metagenome, whole genome shotgun sequencing project. | isolation source: water | place: Pacific Ocean | collected 2012-04 | reverse complement strand
TTATGGAATTCTGCAAGGCATTCAATGCCGATACGCAGGATGTTGAGCCGGGTCTACCCATTCCCGTGGTTATCACGGTCTACTCTGACAAGAGTTTCACCTATATCAAGAAAACGCCTCCGGCCTCGGTACTGCTTAAAAAAGCCGCCGGTCTGGAGAAAGGCAGCGGCGAGCCTAACAAGGACAAAGTTGGGAAGGTCGGTCGGGCCCAGCTCGAGGAAATCGCGAAGGTAAAGATGCCTGATTTGAGCGCGTACGACATAGATCAGGCAGTGAAGATTATTGCCGGTAGCGCCCGGAGTATGGGCATCGAAACGGAGGGCGTCTGATGAGTCTTCATGGAAAACGGTATCGACAGGCATCCGAAAGCCTGTCTCAGGGAGAGTTCTACGCGATCGACGATGCGCTGAAGTTGGTCAAGCAATCTGCTTCGGCGAAATTCGACGAAACCGTAGACGTCAGTATCAACCTTGGTGTTGATGCAAAGAAGTCCGATCAGAGTGTCCGCGGTGCTACTGTCCTGCCAAAAGGAACCGGCAAGACCGTATGCGTAGCCGTATTTGCTGATGGTGATGACGTTGATGCCGCAAAATCTGCCGGGGCCGATATCGTGGGTTTGGATGATCTTGCCGAAACCATCAAGGGCGGATCAATTCAATTTGACGTCTGTATTGCAACTCCGAGCACCATGCGCGTTGTTGGGAAACTTGGCCAGATACTCGGCCCCCGAGGCCTTATGCCGAACCCCAAGGTGGGAACGGTTACGCAGGATGTGGCGAAGGCCGTAACCAACGCCAAGGCCGGACAGGTACAGTTTCGTATCGACAAGGCAGGCGTAATTCATTGCCCGATTGGCAAAGCATCTTTTGATGAAGCCGCACTGAAGGAAAACCTCATAGCGTTGTTGGATGCACTGAACAAGGCCAAACCGTCGGCTTCTAAAGGTCAATACCTAAAGCGATTGACCCTGTCGACCACCATGGGACCCGGTGTGAAGGTAGATCGTGCATCGGTTGCGGGTTGAGCCGGCCGGGCGTTAATTCAGTCAGTTAAAGAAGTTAGGTTTTGAGGGGCCGCGGAGCCTTCGATCTTTAGATCAACAGGCACCGCAGGTCCGTCGAAGACCGCAGGTGCGTGAGTGGAGAAGTTGACCACGAACGCTTAATGGCAAAAGCCGGCCTGCGTAGGCGGTGCCCCCGATCTGGGATTTTCTCCGGTCAGGACACCAGGGTGTAACGAGCAAGGAGTAGTGCGAAATGAGCCTTAGTATCGATCAGAAAAAGGCTGTGGTCAGTGAGGTCACGCAGACACTCTCTGCGGCCCAGGCTGCAGTGCTGGCCGAGTATCGAGGGCTCACCGTTGCACAAATTACTGAGCTTAGGAGCGAAGCCCGCAATCTTGGCGTGGACGTGCGTGTGGTTAAAAACACGCTCGCCCGTCGCGTTGTCGCGGATTCAAGTTTTGAGTGTCTGACAGATCACTTCATCGGGCCGCTGATGATCTCCTCTTCAGAGGATCCCGTCGCGGTAGCGAAACTGGTCTCGAAGTTTGCGAAAGATAATGAAGAACTGAAGATTACGATTGGCGCCATGAATGGCGATCTGTTGGATGTTTCAGCGATTCAGGCTCTGGCCAAACTGCCCGGTCGCGAGGAGTTACTCGCAACACTTGTGGGCACTATGGCCGCGCCGGTGACCAAACTGGTCCGGACTCTCAATGAAGTTCCTTCGAAATTTGTGCGCGCGTTGACGGCTGTCCGGGACAGCCGGTCTGATGAACAGGCAGCGTGAAATACGGCTGAGCGCTTAAGGAAAGAAAATCTCAATTTAAGGAGAAACCAATGAATCGCGAAGAAGTTTTGAATGCGGTGGCAGAAATGTCCGTTCTCGAATTATCCGAGCTGATCAAGGACATGGAAGAGAAATTCGGTGTATCCGCAGCGGCAGCAGTTGCTGTTGCCGCGCCCGCTGCGGGCGGGGCTGGCGCAGATGCAGCTGGTGCAGAGGAGCAAACCGAATTTGATGTTGTGCTGAGTTCTTTTGGCGACAAGAAAGTAGGCGTCATTAAGGCGGTCCGTACCATCACGGGTCTAGGCCTTAAGGAGGCTAAGGATCTGGTGGAGTCGGCTCCGGCCGCCGTCAAAGAAGGTGTCAGCAAAGATGAGGCTGAGGAGATCAAAAAGCAGATCGAAGAAGCAGGCGGATCTGTTGAGGTTAAGTGATCGCTGGAGGATTGACCTGCCGCTTTTGGCAGGCATTCACCGGCCTGGAAGCGCGCTGACCGGTTATCTGATGACCGGTCAGCCGATTCCGGCTTTGTCGCGTTGTTTGCACGCAGGGTCGCGTACCCTTTTGCGTGTGTTGTAGACGTCTTGTTCTAACTGTTCTGCGAGGTCTTCATGGCTTACACCTTTACCGAGAAAAAACGGATTCGTAAGAGTTTCAGTACCCGGTCAGCAGCTCACCAGGTACCCAATCTTCTGGAGATTCAGAAGGCCTCCTATAGAAAACTGCTTCAGGCGCGGGTTGAGCCTCTGCAGCGAATTGATGAAGGACTGCAGGCGGCATTCAAGTCGGTGTTTCCGATTGAAAGCTACAACGGTGCGGCTTCATTGGATTTTGTCAGTTACACCCTTGGAACCCCGGTGTTCGATGTCCGCGAGTGCCAGCAGCGTAGCATGGTGTATTCGGCTCCGCTGTTTGCCACATTGCGACTGATTATTTTCGACAAGAGCGAGTCCGGTGGCGCGAAGATTTTGCGCGATATCAAGGAGCAGGAAGTCTATATGGGCGAGATGCCCCTGATGACCGAGAATGGCACGTTCGTCATTAACGGGACGGAGCGAGTGATTGTTTCACAGTTGCATCGCTCGCCGGGCGTCTTCTTTGATCATGACAAAGGAAAGACCCATTCTTCGGGGAAGTTGCTCTTCAACGCCCGGGTTATTCCCTATCGGGGATCCTGGTTGGATTTTGAGTTCGACCAGAAAGATCTGCTGTTCGTGCGGATCGACCGACGCCGTAAACTCCCCGCCAGCATTATTCTGAAAGCACTTGGTTACTCGACTGAAGAAATTCTGAGCCTTTTTTTCGATAACGATCGTGTCACGTTACTGGCGGAGTCTGCCGAGGTCGATCTGGTGCCAGAGCGTCTGCGCGGCCAAGAACTCGATTTTGACTTAACCACATCCAGCGGAAAGGTGATCATCGAGGCTGACAAACGCATCACGGCAAGACATATCCGTGAGCTTGAAAAAGCTGGGATTAAGTCTCTACCGGTTCCGGACAGTTATATTCTGGAACGGGCGCTCTCCCGGGATATCGTTGATCTCGAAACCGGGGAAGTTCTTGCCAGTGCCAACGATGAGATCACTCCGGAGTTGCTTGCCAAGTTCCGCGAGGTCGGGGTTGAAGCCTTCGAGACGATCTATACCAATGACCTCGATCGTGGACCCTATATCTCAGATACTTTGCGGACAGACGCCACCGGATCAGCCTTGGAAGCCCAGGTGGAGATCTACCGCATGATGCGCCCCGGCGAACCTCCCACCAAGGATGCTGCCGAGCAGTTGTTCAGGAATCTCTTTTTCACCATCGACCGCTATGATCTGTCAGCTGTGGGCCGGATGAAACTGAATCGGCGCCTGGGTCGGACCAGCGACGAGGGTCCGGGCATTCTCAGCCAGCAGGACATCATCGATGTGATGCGCACTCTGGTAAATCTAAAAAACGGTATCGGCGTAACGGATGATATCGATAACCTTGGCAACCGTCGGGTTCGTTCCGTCGGTGAACTGGTAGAAAACCAATTCCGCATTGGCCTGGTCCGAGTGGAGCGCGCGGTAAAAGAACGCCTCTCCATGGCAGAGTCCGAAAATCTTACTCCGCAGGACCTTATTAATGCCAAGCCGGTCTCTGCAGTAATCAAGGAATTCTTTGGATCCAGTCAGTTATCCCAGTTTATGGATCAGACCAATCCCCTTTCGGAAGTGACCCATAAACGCCGTGTCTCGGCCTTGGGCCCCGGCGGCCTCACCCGTGAGCGCGCGGGTTTTGAGGTGCGAGATGTGCATCCGACGCACTACGGTCGGGTTTGTCCTATTGAGACACCTGAAGGCCCGAACATCGGTTTGATCAACTCCCTCGCCATCTTCGCCAGAACCAACGAATACGGTTTTCTGGAGACCCCCTACCGAAAGGTGGTTAATCGAAAGGTGACTGATGAAGCGGTATACCTGTCGGCAATTGAAGAGGGTGAATACTACATCGCTCAGGCGAACGCCCGGATTGACAGCAAGGGAGAGCTCGCGGATGAGTTGATTTCCTGCCGGTATCGGAATGAATTCACGTTGTCGAGCCCTGAAAACGTAGAGTTTATGGACGTTGCACCGTCGCAGATCGTTTCGGTGGCAGCTGCTTTGATTCCTTTTCTGGAGCACGATGATGCCAACCGCGCGCTCATGGGATCGAACATGCAGCGCCAGGCAGTGCCCACGTTGCGCAGCGAGAAGCCTTTGGTCGGAACCGGTATTGAGCGCAAGGTAGCCTCGGATTCAGGGGTGGTCGTGATTGCGAGCCGGGGTGGGGTGGTGAATGCTGTGGATGCGTCGCGCATTGTGGTAAAGGTGAGCGACAAAGAGGTAGAAACCGGAGATTCTGGCGTCGACATCTACAACCTCGTGAAGTACACCCGCTCTAATCAGAATACCACCATCAACCAGCGGCCTCTGGTCTCTGTTGGCGATGAAATTGCTGCCGGCGATGTGCTCGCCGATGGACCTTCGACTGACCTTGGTGAACTGGCACTCGGCCGGAATATCCTGGTCGCGTTCATGCCCTGGAATGGTTATAACTTTGAGGATTCCATTCTTATTTCCGAGCGTCTCGTCCAGGACGATGTGTACACCTCAATTCACATTGAGGAGCGCACCTGTACTGCGCGGGATACCAAGCTCGGCTCCGACGACGTGACACGCGATATCCCTAACGTCAGCGAGTCCGCCCTGGCGCGGCTTGATGAATCGGGGATCGTTTACATCGGTGCGGAAGTGAACCCGGGCGATATCCTGGTCGGTAAAGTCACTCCAAAAGGCGAGACTCAGCTGACCCCAGAGGAGAAACTGCTACGGGCAATATTTGGTGAAAAGGCATCTGACGTCAAGGACACGTCTCTGCGCATGCCTTCCGGTATGTCAGGAACGGTGATCGATGTCCAGGTGTTCACCCGTGATGGGGTGGAAAAAGACGCACGCGCATTATCCATTGAGGCATCGGAACTCGATCGAATCAAGAAAGATCTCAAGGATCAGTTCGAGATCGTCGAAGACGATGCCTACGATCGAATTGAGCGACTGCTTGCAGGGAAGATCGCTGAGGGCGGTCCGGCAGAACTGAAAGCGGGAGAAAAGATCACCCGACCGTACCTGCAGGCCTTGCCCAGAGATAAGTGGTTTGAGGTTCGGCTTCGGGACGAGGCCACCAATTCCACGCTGGAGCAGATCCGTGCGCAACTCGCGGCCCAGTCAAAAAGCTTTGACGACCTTTACGATGAAAAGCGCAGGAAACTCGAGGCAGGCGACGATCTCCAGGCCGGAGTGCTGAAGATGGTCAAGGTGTTCGTTGCAGTCAAACGGCGACTGCAGCCCGGCGACAAAATGGCCGGCCGGCACGGTAACAAGGGAGTAATCTCCAGAATCGTTCCGATTGAGGACATGCCATATATGCACGACGGCACCACGGTTGATATCGTGCTGAATCCGCTTGGGGTGCCCTCTCGAATGAATGTCGGCCAGGTCCTGGAATGCCATCTGGGCTGGGCGGCGCGCCACCTCGGGCGCCAGATCAGTGAGATGATGGATGGCGGTGCTGACACATCAAAACTGCGTCAGCAGCTCGGGAAGATCTATAGTACCGGGCGCAATCACGAAGACATAGATGCGCTCTCCGATGATGAGGTCACCGAGCTCGCCAACAACCTTCGTGGCGGTGTCCCGATCGCTACTCCGGTGTTTGATGGTGCCAGCGAAGCTGAGATCAAGGAGTGGCTAAAAATTGCGGAGCTCCCCCAGAGCGGGCAGGCCAACTTGATTGATGGTCGCACGGGAGAACCGTTTGATCGTGAGGTGACGGTGGGCTACATGTATATGCTGAAACTCAACCACTTGGTGGATGACAAGATGCATGCGCGGTCTACAGGCCCCTACAGTCTCATCACGCAGCAGCCGCTTGGCGGCAAGGCGCAGTTTGGGGGGCAGCGTTTCGGCGAAATGGAGGTGTGGGCGCTAGAAGCCTATGGCGCTTCTTACACGCTCCAGGAAATGCTCACGGTGAAGTCAGACGATGTCGGCGGCCGGACGAAGATGTACGAAAACCTCGTTCGCGGCGATCATCGAATGGAGGCGTCTGTGCCAGAATCATTCAATGTTTTGGAAAAGGAGATCAGGGCCCTGGGGCTCAATATAGAAAGACGCGAGGATCATTAGTAGAGCCTATTAACGCGTCCTCCTCTCCACGGTTCCAGATAAGGTTAAAAGAAGGAAAAGACAATGAAAGATTTTTTCAGTCAGTTCTCGCGATACGATGCAGTAGACCAGGAGTTTGACAACATCCGCATCCGTCTGGCGTCGCCGGATCAGATTCGTTCGTGGTCATTTGGTGAGGTCAAGAAACCCGAGACCATCAACTACCGCACATTCAAGCCCGAGCGCGACGGACTGTTCTGTGCAAAATTGTTCGGCCCGATGCAGGATTACGAATGTTTGTGCGGTAAGTACAAGCGCCTCAAGCATCGAGGCGTCGTCTGCGAAAAATGCGGGGTTGAGGTTACCCTCTCCACGGTTCGGCGCGAGCGAATGGGTCATATCGAACTGGCAAGCCCGGTGGCGCATATCTGGTTTCTGAAATCGTTACCGTCCCGGCTCGGCGTGTTGCTTGACATGACGGTTCGCGAAATCGAGCGGGTTTTATATTTCGAGGCATACGTGGTTACCGACCCGGGCCTGACCGAGCTTGAGATCGGGGCGCTCATGACGGAAGAGTCTTACTACGAGGCGATTCAGCTCTACGGTGCAGACTTTGATGCCGGAATGGGCGCGGAGGCGGTAAAGGAGCTTTTGAAAGGACTTGATCTTAAGTCGCTTTCGGCGCAGCTGCGCGAAGACCTTGCCGAATCCAGTTCGGAGACGAAGACCAAAAAATTGACCAAGCGGTTGAGAGTTGTTGAAGCCTTTCTGCACTCGGGCAATAAGCCGGAGTGGATGATCATGGAAGCGCTGCCGGTGCTACCGCCTGATCTTCGTCCGCTGGTGCCGCTTGAAGGTGGGCGATTTGCGACGTCTGATCTCAACGATCTGTACCGTCGCGTCATCAATCGAAACAACCGACTGCGTCGACTGCTGGATCTGAATGCGCCCGACATAATTGTTCGGAACGAAAAGCGCATGCTGCAGGAGTCCGTGGATGCGCTTCTCGACAACGGGCGTCGGGGCAAAGCGGTGACCGGTCCCAACCGCCGGCAGTTGAAATCCCTGGCCGACATGATCAAGGGTAAGCAGGGGCGCTTCCGCCAGAATCTACTGGGCAAACGGGTGGACTATTCCGGCCGTTCTGTCATTGTGGTGGGTCCAACTCTGAAACTGCATCAGTGCGGATTGCCGAAGAAGATGGCGCTGGAACTGTTCCGGCCGTTTATTTACAGCAAGCTGGAACTGCGTGGTCTTGCGACTACTATCAAGCAGGCCAAGAAGCTAGTGGAGATGGAAGAGCCTGAAGTCTGGGACATCCTGGAAGAGGTGATCCGAGAGCACCCCGTTTTACTCAATCGGGCGCCCACACTGCATCGTCTGGGTATTCAGGCATTCGAGCCAGTTCTGGTGGAGGGGAAAGCGATCCAGCTCCACCCGCTGGTTTGTACGCCTTACAACGCGGACTTCGATGGAGACCAGATGGCGGTCCATGTGCCGCTTTCTGTTGAGGCGCAGCTGGAAGCACGCACCCTCATGATGTCATCCAACAATGTGCTCTCGCCATCCAATGGGGAGCCGATCATTGTGCCTTCTCAGGATATTGTGCTTGGGCTTTACTACATGACTCGTGAGAAGGTGAATGAGTTGGGCGAGGGGAAGGCCTTTGCCGATGTATCAGAAGTGCGTCGCGCCCGCGATGCCGGCGCGCTGTCTTTGCACGCCAAGATCAAGGTAAGGATCCGTGAAGTTCAGTTCAACGAAGAAGGCGAACGTCAGGAAACATTCAACCTGACTGATACGACCGCGGGACGCGCGCTATTGTCGGAGATTCTCCCGGACGGCCTGCCTTTTGAACTCGTCAATCAGACAATGAAAAAGCGAGCGATCTCGTCGGCGATCAATGAGGCTTATCGCGGAGTCGGTCTTAAGGACACGGTGATCTTCTGCGATAAGTTGATGTACACCGGGTTCTCCATGGCGGCCAAGGCGGGTGTGTCGATTGGAGTCGACGATATGGTGGTTCCGGATAGCAAGTCCACAACGCTGGACGCCGCGGAGTTGGAGGTCAAAGCGATTCAGACGCAACATAGCCAAGGCCTCCTAACCGATGGTGAACGGTACAACAAAGTGGTGGACATCTGGACTCACGCCAGCGACCGCGTCGCGGGCGAGATGATGGATGAACTCAGCGTTGAACAAGTGGTCAACGCGGACGGAGAGACGGTTGAGCAGGAATCCTTCAACTCCATTTACATGATGGCCGACTCCGGCGCCCGAGGCAGTCACGCACAGATCCGCCAACTTGCTGGGATGCGCGGTCTTATGGCCAAGCCGGACGGATCCATTATCGAAACCCCAATTACCGCGAACTTCCGCGAGGGCCTGAACGTCAACGAGTACTTTATTTCTACCCACGGTGCCCGTAAGGGTCTGGCAGATACCGCGCTCAAGACGGCAAACTCGGGTTATCTGACTCGCCGGCTTGTGGATGTTTGCCAGGATTTGGTTGTCATTGAAGAAGACTGCGGGACCACTGACGGTATCCTGCGAGAAGCAATTGTTCAGGGTGGTGAGGTGGTGATTCCATTGAAGGATCGTATCCTCGGCCGCTCCGTGTCTGAAGATGTTGTCAGCCCTGGCGATGGGTCGAACTTGTTCGCGGCAGGACAGATGATCGACGAAGCCGGGGTAAACCTGCTCGAAGAGCACAATGTGAACCATCTCAAGGTCCGGTCCGCCGTGACCTGCGAGACCCGCTTCGGCATCTGTGCTACCTGCTATGGGCGTGACCTCGCCCGTGGACACTTGGTTAGCCGTGGCGAAGCAGTTGGCGTGATGGCGGCACAGAGTATCGGCGAGCCTGGAACCCAGTTGACTATGCGCACCTTTCACATCGGAGGGGCCGCATCCCGGAGCGCAGCAGCGAGTCGTGTTGAAGTAAAGAATCAGGGCACGGTATCCTGGGTCGGCGTGCGCGCGGTGAAGCGTGATGATGGTTGCAACATCGTAGTCTCCCGTTCCGGTGAATTGGTGATCCACGATCAGCACGGTATCGACCGGGAGCGGCATCGTGTTCCCTACGGCGCAGAGTTGACTGTGAGCGATACCGATCAGGTGGAAAGTGGACAGGTCATCGCGTCCTGGGATCCGCACACCCATCCGATCATCAGTGAGGTGGCAGGCAAGGTCCGGTTTGATAATCTGGTTGAAGGGATGTCCGTGACCGAGCAGACCGACGATTTGACGGGTTCAAGTACTTTTCTGGTTCTGGACCCAAAGAGCCGCCGCGGTTCGACCTCAGATATCAAACCGACGGTTGAACTGGTGGACGGCCGGAACAAAGTCAAAGCGCAGCATCAGATGCCCGCAGGCGCTTCCATTGTGGTGAGCGTCGGTGCGAAGGTTGGTGTCGGGGAAGTGCTGGCACGTATTCCGCAGGAAAGCTCCAAGACCCGTGACATCACCGGCGGTCTGCCAAGAGTTGCAGAACTCTTTGAAGCAAGAAAAGCGAAAGAGCCGGCGATACTTGCGGTGGCCACGGGAGTCATCTCATTTGGGAAAGAGGTGAAGACTAAGACCCGACTCGAGATCACAGATGACTCGGGTGAACTGCATGAGATGTCAATCCCGAAAGATCGTAAGATCAGCGTGTTTGACGGTGAGACTGTTGAGAAAGGCGATGCAATTGTGGAGGGTCCGCTCGCCGCGGCAGACGTGCTGGAACTGCGCGGACTCGTGCCCCTGACCGACTACATCGTGAGCGAGGTCCAGGATGTGTATCGGCTCCAGGGTGTGAAGATCAATGACAAACACATTGAGGTAATTATCCGACAGATGATCCGTCGGGTACGCATCGTGGAGTCCGGCGACACCCGATACCTGGAATCTGACCAGGTGGAGCGTTCGGCCCTGCTCGAGGAGAATGACGCGCTGGTAGCCGAGGGAAAAACCCCTGCGGCCTTTGCGCCTGTCCTGCTCGGCATTACAAAGGCTTCGCTAAGTACGGATTCCTTTATTTCCGCCGCGTCGTTCCAGGAGACCACCCGGGTCCTGACTGAAGCCTCCATGCAAGGCAAGGTCGACCACCTGAGAGGGCTCAAGGAGAATGTGATCGTGGGACGTTTGATCCCGGCAGGAACCGGACTGGCGCATCATGAGGACCGTAGGCGTCGCAGACAAGAGAAAGCTAAGGGAGACGGGGAGATCGAAGAGCTGGGAATCCTGGAAAATCTGACCGAGGAAAATAATTCTTCGCCGGCGGAGGTCGCATAGGAATGATGTCTGAGACGGTAGCAAAACCCGAGAAAATCAGGCCAATGTTGACAAAATTCGTGGTTCTGCATAGAATCGCCGCCCTTTCTGGGGTTCAGTGTAGCCGGAATCGGCGGACTGACTTCGGAGCCAAATTTTAACGAAAACTAAGCAATGCCGACGATCAACCAACTTGTCAGAAAGCCTCGGACGCGTCAGACGCAAAAGTCAAACGTGCCGGCGCTCGCCGCCTGTCCACAAAAGCGCGGCGTGTGCACGCGGGTGTACACCACGACACCGAAGAAGCCGAATTCAGCTCTCCGAAAAGTCGCCAGGGTGCGACTCACCAACGGCTATGAGGTGACAAGTTACATTGGTGGGGAAGGGCATAACCTGCAGGAGCACTCGGTCGTATTGATTCGGGGCGGTAGGGTGAAGGATTTACCCGGTGTGCGATACCACACCGTTCGGGGAACGCTGGATACGTCCGGTGTGGGGGAACGGCGACAAGGTCGTTCGAAGTACGGCGCAAAGCGACCTAAGTCGTAGCGGGCTTAATCAAACGGGATTGCTCCGGGTCCTCTAGACAGGCACCGGGGTTGCTGAAACCGAAAAACAGGCCGGAGTAGCTGACCGGCCACGGTGACAAAGCTGATCTTGCGAAAAAGATTGGCACAGAAGTCGCGAAGGGGGCATCACGCCGCTAGCGACAAAAAGCTGTCTCACCGGATCGATTTAAACCGGGGGCCATTGGCCGCCGGTAGCGATGCTTTGCGTCGCCGGCCAAAGCTATGGGTATGGCCACAGGGTTATCCGGATACGGAGACGCGATAGAAAATGTTTCCGCAACCGGTAATCAGTTACTGAACAGATGAAGGAAGAGTTTTAGAAATGCCAAGACGTCGCGAAGTTCCGAAAAGGACGATCCTGCCGGATCCAAAGTTTGGTGACCAGACGATTGCCAAATTCATCAATGTAATGATGCAGGATGGCAAGAAGTCTATAGCCGAGCGGGTATTGTATGGCGCTCTGGACGCGATCGAGACCCGGGGCTCGTCCGAGCCGATCGAAGTGTTTTATCAGGCCCTTGAGAATGTGCGCCCGATAGTTGAGGTCAAGAGCCGCCGAGTGGGTGGCGCAACTTACCAGGTCCCCGTTGAAGTACGCCCAAGTCGACGCAACGCGCTTGCTATGCGCTGGTTGGTCGATGCCGCAAGAAAGCGTAATGAGAAATCCATGACCGACCGTCTGGCGGGCGAGCTTATGGACGCGGCGGACAAGCGTGGCGGTGCGGCGCGAAAGAAAGACGACGTCCACCGGATGGCGGAAGCCAACAAAGCATTCTCGCATTTTAGGTTCTGACCTCCAAGGTAACTCTGAAACCCATCGCGAACTATCCACGGAATTATCAAAGTGCCTCGACAAACACCCCTTGAGCGTTATCGAAATATCGGCATCATGGCCCATATCGATGCCGGGAAAACGACCACTACTGAGCGTATCCTGTTCTATACCGGCATCTCACACAAGATTGGTGAGGTGCATGACGGCAATGCAGTTATGGACTGGATGGAGCAGGAGCAGGAGCGGGGCATCACGATTACATCCGCCGCGACCACCTGTTTCTGGAGTGGGATGGATCAGAGCTATGACGAGCATCGAATCAACATTATCGATACTCCGGGCCACGTGGACTTTACGATTGAGGTGGAACGCTCCCTCCGGGTCCTCGATGGCGCCGTTGGCGTCTTCTGTGCGGTTGGCGGTGTTGAGCCGCAGTCAGAGACCGTGTGGCGCCAGGCCGACAAGTACAGTGTGCCCCGTATGGCCTTCATCAATAAGATGGATCGCACGGGCGCAGATTTCTTCCGAGTAGTTGAGCAAATCAAAAGTCGCCTCGGGTCCAATGCCGTCACCCTGCAAGTGCCAATCGGCGCTGAAGATCAGTTCGAAGGGGTTGTCGACCTTATTAAGATGAAAGCCATCTACTGGGATGAGGAGACCCGCGGTACAAAGTTTGAAGAACGTGAGATCCCGGAAGATTTGCAGGACCGCTGCAATGAGCTTCGGGAGCAGTTGCTTGAAGCTGCAGCCGAGGCTGATGAAGACCTTATGGAAAAGTACCTCGAGGAAGGTGATCTTTCAAACGAAGAGATGAAAGCATCTCTTCGGCGAAGGACGCTCGCCAACGAAGTGGTGCTGGTAACCTGCGGGACTGCCTTCAAGAACAAGGGTGTCCAGGCAATGCTGGATGCTGTGCTTGACTTCATGCCGAACCCAACCGAGGTGCCTGCGATCAGCGGCGTTCTTGAAGACGAAACCACGGAGGAGGAGCGGCCAGCATCGGACGATGCGCCGTTTGCAGCACTTGGTTTCAAGATCATGACTGATCCCTTTGTGGGACAGTTGGTTTTCTTCCGGGTTTATTCAGGAGTCGTAAAATCCGGCGACAGTATCTATAACCCCGTCAAGGGCAAGAAAGAGCGCATCGGGCGTATCCTTCAGATGCACGCTAACTCCCGCGAGGAGCTTAAAGAAGTGCGTGCCGGCGATATCGCAGCAGCAGTGGGACTGAAGGCCATCACCACTGGTGACACGCTCTGTGATCCCAACAAAATCATCACACTCGAGCGCATGGAGTTTCCTGAGCCTGTGATTTCCCAGGCGGTCGAGCCCAAGACCAAGAGTGACCAGGAAAAATTAGGTGTCGCACTCGGCAAGCTCGCGCAGGAGGATCCGTCCTTCCGCGTACACACTGATGAAGAATCGGGGCAGACCATTATTTCCGGAATGGGGGAACTGCATCTGGAAATCATCATCGATCGTCTCAAACGTGAGTTCAGTGTCGACGCAAACGTGGGTAAACCACAGGTGGCCTATCGTGAGACCTTGAATGCGACAGTCGAACAGGAGCACAAGTACTCCAAACAGACCGGTGGGCGCGGACAGTACGGTCATGTGTATTTACGAATCGAGCCACAGGAGCGCGGTGAAGGGTTTGAGTTTGTCGATAAGATCAAAGGCGGTGTGGTACCCCGGGAATACATCCCGGCGGTGGAAAAAGGCGTCGTCGAAGCTATGGAATCCGGCATCGTGGCCGGTTATCCCGTCATCGATCTGAAAATCACGTTGTACGACGGCTCCTATCACGAGGTGGATTCATCAGAGCATGCTTTCCGCGCGGCGGCGATCCAGGCATTCCGTGAGGCAAGCGCCAAAGCCAAGCCAGTGCTGCTTGAGCCGATCATGCGCGTGGAAGTCGTGACCCCGGAGGAGTACATGGGTGGCGTGACCGGAGATCTAAATTCACGCCGGGGAATGATTTCCGAAATGGAGGACGTCCCGTCCGGCAAGATTGTCCGCGCAGAGGTTCCGCTTTCCGAGATGTTCGGTTATGCCACGTCCCTGCGCTCGGCATCACAGGGCCGCGCAACCTATTCGATGGAGTTCAGTCAATACCTACCTGCACCTTCAAGCGTCACGGAAGTGATGATGAAGAAGGCCAGTTAACCACGCACTGTTGAGGAAATCAGAAAGTGTCGAAAGAGAAATTCGAGCGGAGTAAACCGCATGTGAACGTTGGCACCATTGGTCACGTTGACCATGGCAAAACCACCCTGACCGCTGCCCTGACCCGGGTGCTGTCAACCAAGTTTGGTGGGGATGTAAAGGCCTTCGATGAGATCGACAATGCCCCTGAAGAGCGCGAGCGCGGTATCACCATCGCCACCGCTCACGTCGAGTACGAAACCGAAAACCGGCACTATGCCCACGTCGACTGCCCGGGACACGCCGACTACGTCAAGAACATGATCACCGGTGCTGCCCAGATGGACGGCGCGATCCTGGTGGTCTCTGCGGCCGATGGCCCGATGCCCCAGACCCGTGAGCACATCCTGCTTGCCCGTCAGGTGGGTGTGCCCTACATCGTGGTCTTCTTAAACAAGGCTGACATGGTCGATGACGAAGAATTGCTGGAACTCGTTGAGATGGAAGTTCGTGACCTGCTCTCAAGCTACGAATTCCCGGGCGATGACACCCCGATCGTCACCGGCAGTGCTTTGAAGGCGCTGGAAGGTGATGAGTCGGATATCGGCGCTGGCGCAATTGCTAAGCTCGCCGAAGCACTGGATTCCTATATCCCCCAGCCCGAGCGGGCTGTGGATGGCGCCTTCCTGATGCCCATCGAGGATGTATTCTCCATCTCCGGTCGCGGTACGGTGGTGACTGGCCGTATCGAGCGCGGCGTGATCAAGGTCGGTGAGGAAATCGAGATCGTCGGTATCAAAGACACCGAGAAGACCACCTGTACCGGTGTCGAGATGTTCCGCAAACTCCTCGACGAAGGTCAGGCTGGCGATAATGTCGGCGTATTGCTGCGCGGTACCAAGCGCGAAGAAGTCGAGCGCGGCCAGGTGCTGGCTCATCCGAGCAGTATTAACCCACATACCCAGTTCGAAGCCGAAGTCTACATTCTGTCTAAAGAAGAGGGTGGTCGGCATACTCCCTTCTTCCAGGGTTATCGTCCACAGTTTTACTTCCGTACCACCGACGTTACTGGCCAGTGCCAGTTGCCCGACGGTGTGGAAATGGTAATGCCCGGTGACAATGTCAAACTGAAGGCAGAACTCATCAACCCCATCGCTATGGAAGAAGGTTTGCGCTTCGCGATTCGTGAAGGCGGCCGCACCGTTGGTGCCGGGGTGGTCTCGAAGATCATTGCTTGATTTTTGGGCTAACTAGAAAAATACGTCAGCATCCACCGAGCGGAATCGAACTATGGCAGTCAACGTTAGCAACCAGAAAATCCGGATACGGCTAAAGGCTTTCGATCACCGCATGATCGACCGGTCAGCGCTGGAGATTGTCGATACTGCCCGTCGAACCGGCGCAGTGGTCAAAGGGCCGATTCCATTGCCTACCCGGAAAGAGCGGTTCAACCTTCTGCGCTCGCCTCATAAATACAAAGATTCACGCGACCAACTCGAGATCCGCGTTCATAAACGAATTTTGGATATTGTTGAACCGACAGATAAAACTGTAGATGCGCTTATGAAATTGGACCTTGCGGCTGGTGTGGACGTCGAGATCAAGCTCGGCTAACGCACGCAAGCATAAGTAACAGGACACGAGAGAAAGGTCAGGGAGCAACTGAAGATGGCATTGGGACTTGTTGGAAAAAAAGTTGGCATGACTCGCGTGTTCAGCGATGAAGGCGTCTCTGTGCCGGTAACAGTAGTTCAGGTCGAACCTAACCGCGTAACCCAGGTCAAGCAAGAGGCCACTGATGGGTACACGGCACTCCAGCTGACCACCGGCGCGCGTCGTGCCAACCGGGTGACCAAACCACTGAGGGGCCACTTTGCCAAGGCTGGCACGGAAGCGGGCCGCACTCTTTGGGAACTGCGTGTGGATGCGGAGACCGCGGAAAAATACCCGGCTGGATCCGAGTTGACCGTAGCAGTTCTTCAGGAAGGGCAGAAAGTTGATGTGCGCGGTACGACCATTGGCCGTGGATTTGCAGGCGTGATACGTCGTCATGGTTTCGGCGGGGGTCGTGCCACGCATGGAAACTCTAAAGCGCATCGAAAGCCGGGCTCTATTGGTCAGAATCAGGACCCCGGTCGCGTGTTCAAAGGAAAGAAGATGGCCGGACACATGGGTAACGTGACCCGGGTCCAGCAGAATCTCGAAATCGTACGCGTTGATGCAGAGCGAAACCTTTTGTTGATTCGCGGCTCTGTTCCTGGCCCCAAAGGATTCGATTTACTGATCGAACCGTCGGTGAAGGCAAGAGGTGGCGGCGCCTCCACTGCGGGCACAGACTGATCGCGTAATTGCTGAGAAATCAGATCGAGTAACAAAGAGATAACCAAGTAGGGTGCTAAAGGCAACAGCTTTCGCGCCAGAGAACAAGAACGTAGGAACGGTAGAACAAGGAAATCAACGTGGAACACGTAGTCGTAAAAATTGATGGCTCAACCGACCGAAAGGTTAGCCTGGCCGATACCGTGTTCGGCGTGGAGTACAAGGAGCCACTGGTCCACCAGGTGGTCTGCGCTTATCTAGCGGGAGCTCGATCGGGAACCAGTTCACAGAAGAATCGATCCGCTGTCAGTGGCGGCGGTGCGAAACCTTGGCGCCAGAAGGGTACAGGGCGAGCGCGGGCCGGTACCAGCCGGAGTCCTTTATGGAGAAAAGGGGGTAGAGCCTTTCCGGCGTCACCCCGCAGTTATGCCCAGAAGGTCAATCGCAAGATGTACCGGGCTGCAATCCGGTCCATCCTTTCTGAGCTTCTCCGACAAGAGCGTCTGGTGATCTGTGACGAGATTCAATTGAGCGAGCCGCGGACCGGGAAAATGGCAAATGCGCTGGGGGACCTGGGCGTGAAAGGAAGGACTTTGCTGGTGACGGCCGAATACGACGCTAACGTCACCCTGTCTGCGCGCAATCTCATTAGTGTCGAGACCCTGGAGGCTAGCCAACTGGACCCGGTGAGCTTGGTGGGTAGCGAGCACATCGTGTTTACTGAGAGCGCACTCCGCAGAGTCGAGGAGGCGCTGCAATGAACCCTGAACGTATTCACCAGATTTTGTTGGCGCCGGTGATATCGGAAAAAAGCACAACCGCTGCTGATGAGGGCAATCAGGTGGTTTTTCAGGTCCTCTCTGATGCGACCAAACAGGAAATCCGCAAGGCCGTCGAAACCCAATTTGACGTGTCGGTGGAGGCAGTTCAAGTCATGAATGTTCGAGGCAAGGTTAAGCGTTTTGGCCGTACCCCTGGCAAGCGTCCGAACTGGAAGAAGGCTTACGTCAGGCTCGCCGAAGGACAGGACATTGATTTCATGGGTGGCGGCAGTTAAGCGCTCGCTTCTTCAGCAAATACAGGATATCAGGCATGCCAGTCGTCAAACAGAAACCTACCTCACCCGGTCGTCGCGGGATGGTCCGGGTGGTATCGACCGGGCTCCACAAGGGTCGGTCGGTTCCATCTCTGACCGAGCACAAAACTGCGACCAATGGACGGAATAACGCCGGCCGTATTACGGTCCGCCACCGTGGTGGTGGTCATAAACGACATTACCGAGTCATCGACTTTACCCGCACCAAAGATGCGATCCCGGCGCGAGTCGAGCGGCTGGAATACGACCCGAACCGTAGCGCGCATATCGCCTTACTTCTTTACTCCGACGGTGAGCGACGCTACATCATTGCGCCCAAGGGGTTGTCGGTTGGGGATGCCGTGGCGTCAGGTCCGGACGCACCCATCCGTACCGGTAACGCAATGCCGCTGGAGAATATCCCTGTGGGAACCGTGGTGCACTGCGTTGAACTGAAGCCAGGTAAAGGCGCTCAGTTAGCTCGGTCGGCTGGGGCCTCTGTGCAGTATCTTGGCAGAGAGGGAGCTTACGCTCTGATGCGGCTGCGGTCCGGTGAGACACGGCGCGTACTTGCGGCGTGCCGCGCGACTATCGGTGAAGTGGGAAACTCCGAGAATTCATTAAGAAAGCTTGGAAAGGCCGGCGCGAAACGCTGGCGCGGAATTCGACCTACAGTAAGGGGTGTAGCAATGAACCCGGTCGACCACCCACATGGTGGTGGTGAAGGCAGAACGTCCGGCGGCCGACATCCGGTGACACCCTGGGGTGTTCCGACCAAGGGCTACCGCACCCGCAGCAACAAACGAACCAACTCGATGATCATTCGAAGAAGGAAGAAATAATTATGCCGCGTTCGGTGAAAAAAGGCCCGTTTGTGGATCATGGCTTATGGGAAAAGATATCCAAGGCCCAGAAAGAGGGCTCACGTCGGCCAATCAAGACTTGGTCGCGTCGCTCCATGATCATGCCTGAGTTCGTTGGCCTTACCATCGCCGTGCACAATGGAAAGCAGCACGTCCCGGTACTCATCACTGAGAACATGGTGGGGCATAAGTTAGGTGAGTTCGCTGTGACGCGGACATTCCGCGGCCACGTCGCTGATCGAAAGGTCAAATAAGGCGTAGTCACCGTACCAATTTCGCAAAAAGAATCAAGTAAAAGAGAAAACGATCATGGAAGTCAGAGCCGTTGCCCGCTTCGTGAGGCTGTCTCCGCAGAAAGGCCGATTGGTGGCCGATCAGGTCCGTAATTTGCCTGTCGGTAAGGCCTTGGAATTACTGCAGTTCAGCCCACGAAAGGCCGCCGGAGTTATCCGCAAGGTGCTGGAGTCGGCGATTGCCAACGCGGAACACAACGAGGGTGCGGATATCGATGAGCTCAAAGTTAGCCAGATCATGGTTGACGAAGGCCCGGTGATGAAACGGTGGAGACCCCGTGCGAAAGGGCGGGCGGCGCCATTGATCAAAACAACAAGCCACATTACCGTCAGCGTGAGTGACGGTGGATCGGGGAGCAACTAATAGATGGGCCAGAAAATTCATCCGAACGGTTTTCGGTTAGGCGTTATTCGCGACTGGGACGCAAAGTGGTTCGCCACCGGGAAAACCTACGCGCGAAATCTGGTCGCTGATCAGACCATTCGCAGTTTCCTGCGAAAGCGACTATCTAATGCGGCTGTCAGCCGAATCGAGCTAGTCCGCGCAGGGGAGACCCTGAATGTCACGATCCACACGGGACGCCCCGGAATCGTGATTGGAAAGAAGGGCGAAGACATTGAGAAGTTGCGCAAAGACATTCTCCGGCTTAATAACAACGTACCTGTCCAGGTTGCTGTCGAAGAGATCCGAAAGCCCGAACTCGATGCGCTACTGGTTGCAGAAAACGTTTGTCAGCAACTGGAAAAGCGGATCATGTTCCGCCGCGCGATGAAGCGGGCAGTTCAGAACACCATGCGGATTGGCGCCAAAGGTGTGAAGGTTATGATCGCCGGGCGTCTGAACGGCGCGGAGATCGCCCGCACCGAGTGGTATCGAGAGGGGCGTGTCCCGTTACACACCCTGCGGGCGGATGTCGACTACGGTTTTGCGGAGGCCCACACGACTTATGGCGTAATCGGCGTGAAAGTGTGGATATTCAAGGGCGAAGTCATGCCCGGAAAGGGTGAGGTCGAGGCACCCAGTAACAGTCAGCCGACGGCTGGCGGGTGAGGACGATCTGAAATGCTTCAGCCCAAAAGAACTAAATTTCGAAAGCAGCAAAAGGGTCGAAACCGCGGCCTTGCTGTTCGCGGCAGTCGGGTCAGCTTTGGAGATTTCGGCCTCAAATGCACTGGCCGGGGCCGCCTCACTGCCCGGCAGATCGAATCAGCGCGACGGGCCATCAACCGCCACGTCAAACGTGGTGGCCGAGTCTGGATACGAGTGTTCCCGGATAAGCCCGTTTCCAAAAAGCCACTCGAAGTCCGAATGGGAAAAGGGAAGGGTAATCCGGAGTACTGGGTTGCTTTGGTGCAACCCGGCACCATGCTTTATGAAATCCAAGGGGTTGATGAAGAACTGGCACGCGAGGCGTTCCGCCTTGCTGGGGCCAAACTACCCATTGCTACCTCTTTTGTGAAACGCCAGGCGGCCTAGGAACATGGCAGAGAAAAAGGTTTCAGAACTAAGCGCATCGGAACTCAAGAGCGAGCTGCTTGAGTTACGAAAAGAACAATTCAACCTGCGGATGCAGCGGAGCACGGGCCAACTGGCAAATCCGTCGCGTTTCAAGGTGGTTCGACGGCAAATCGCCCGAATCAAGACCCGCATGGTTGACCTCAACAGGACGGTTTCATGAGCGAAGAGAAAGTTGAAGCAACCTCCGGGCGGTCCCGGAGCGTTCAGGGCAGTGTCGAGAGCGCCAAGATGGATAAGACCATCACGGTCCTCGTTGAACGTCAGTTGCAGCACCCGTTGTACAAGAAATATATCCGTCGATCGACACGCCTCCATGCCCATGACGCTGAGAACGAGTGTCAGAAAGGGGACGTAGTGATCATAGAGGAGTGCCGGCCGATGTCTAAGTCTAAAAGTTGGCGCCTTGTGAAGGTCGTCAGCCGACTAGACCAGGCTGTTGGCTGAATTCCGGGACCTGATAACGGGTTACGGTCGAAGAGCCATACCAAAGGCACCTATTTCTTTAAAGTTGATGACACAATTTAAACGCTACAGGCCGGTATAGAACAATGATCCAGATGCAGAGTAACTTGAACGTCGCCGACAACAGCGGCGCTCGCCGAGTGCAGTGTATTAAGGTGCTGGGAGGTTCCAAACGCCGGTATGCGGGCGTGGGCGATATCATCAAGATCAGCGTAAAAGAAGCTATTCCGAACAGTCGTGTCAAAAAAGGCGATGTCTATCATGCGGTGGTCGTCCGTACCAAGCATGGGGTGCGCCGGGGGGACGGCTCCCTGATTCGTTTTGATAATAACGCCGCAGTCCTGCTCAACGCGCAGTACCAACCTGTGGGTACCCGTATCTTCGGGCCGGTCACTCGCGAACTGAGGTCAGAGCGTTTTATGCGCATCATTTCGTTGGCGCCGGAAGTCCTGTGATTGTTTGAGGTTACGAGACTAAATAAATGAAGAAATATCGAAAAGGTGATGATGTCGTGGTCCTCACGGGTCGTGACAAAGGTAAGCGTGGAACCATCATGCGAATCCTCGACGATGAACGTGTGCTCGTCGATAGCGTCAACGTCGTCAAGAAGCATACTCGGCCCAATCCCAACAAAGGGGAGACGGGCGGGATCATTGAAAAGGAATCTCCGATCCGGCTTTCCAACCTCGGCATGTACAACCCAAACAGCAAGGAACCCGATCGGGTCGGCTTCAAGTTTCTCGAAGACGGCCGCAAGGTCCGGGTGTTCCGTTCAGACGGAGAAATGATCGACGTCGGCTGAAGTCGACAGGCGAATTACCATGGCACGACTGCAAGAGCATTATCAGAAAACTGTTGTTCCAGCTTTGATGGAACAGTTCAAATATTCCAGCGCCATGCAGGTGCCGCGAATTACTAAAATTACGTTGAATATGGGCGTAGGCGAATCCGTTGTCGACAAAAAGGCTATGGAAGGAGCCGTAGACGATCTTACGAAGATTGCTGGCCAGAAGCCGATTGTCACGAAAGCCCGCAAGTCCGTCGCCGCATTCAAGATCCGGGACGGGTGGCCGATTGGCTGCAAGGTGACGCTTCGGCGTGATCGGATGTACGAGTTTTTAGATCGTCTAATTACGGTTGCGTTTCCGCGGGTTCGAGATTTCCGGGGTTTGTCCGCACGCGCGTTTGATGGCCGAGGGA
>PVBE012564547.1_pt1 | contig 21937 bp, 18 predicted proteins | sample 1631181 | NCBI WGS metagenome assembly PVBE01 (sample SAMN08397723, study PRJNA350692) | Marine metagenome, whole genome shotgun sequencing project. | isolation source: water | place: Pacific Ocean | collected 2012-04 | reverse complement strand
CTCCGGGCTCCGGGCTCCCGGCTACAAGGCAGGCCTCGCACGTGCCATGGGCTGGCTTCCAACCGACAGCGTCCGCTGACGCCGCTACCTGGGGCCCGGGCGGAGCGGGCTATTGTGAGTGCGGCGCATGTCTGATGACTCGAAGCTGGCGAAAGCTAACATTGTAGCCTGAAGCCTGTAGCCTGAAGCACGCCGCAACGAAAGCGATGGCGAGGTGATCACCGAATCGAGACTGGCCGTTTAGCCCGCTCATACTCCAAGTTGTTGTGCCAGGCGCGGATGTGGCACATTCGGATGCGGTCAATATGGCGGCTCTCAACTCTCAACTCTCAACCCTCAACTTGGTTGACTCCCCGCAGGGGCTCTCTCATGCTTGGCCCATGAGCGCCCTACCCTTCCGCAAGTATCACGGTAACGGAAACGACTTCGTCGTGCTGGACGGCCTGAGCCGGCCGATGCCCGTGGAGAAGCTGGAGAGCGTGGACGTGGCCACGCGCCTGTGCCATCGGCACACCGGCATCGGCGCCGACGGCCTGCTGCTGGTGCTGCCGCCGCGCACCGAGGGCGCTCACGGCACCATGCGGGTGATCAACGCTGACGGCAGCGAGGCCGAGATGTGCGGCAACGGCATCCGCTGCGTGGCCAAGGCGATGCACGATCACCTGCCGGGGCTGGATCAGGAGACGTCCCTGCGCATCGACACCGGCGCGGGCCTGCTGACCTGCGATCTTACTCTGGACAGCGCCGGCCTCGTGGCATCGGTGCGGGTGGACATGGGCGCCCCGACCCTCGATCGTCCTGCCATCCCCATGGCGGGCGAGGGCCGCTTCATCGACGCCGAGATCTCCGCGGAGGGAGCGACGCTGCGGTCAACCGCGGTGAGCATGGGCAACCCCCACCTGGTCACCTTCGTGGAGCCCGGCCAGGGCCAGGGGCCGCGGGAGCTGGCGGAGACCCTGGGGCCGCTGCTCGAGCGCCACGCGATGTTCCCCAACCGGACCAACGTGGAGTTCGCCCTGCCCGAGGACGGGGGCCTGGAGCTGTGGGTCTGGGAGCGTGGCTGCGGCATAACCCAGGCCTGCGGTACCGGCGCCTGCGCCACGGCCGTCGCGGCCTGCGCCACCGGGCGCCACCCGGCGGGTGAGCCGCTGAAGGTGCGCCTGCCCGGCGGGTCGCTGATCATCGAGGTGGCGGCGGACCTGAGCCGGGTCTGGATGGACGGCCCGGCGGCGGAGGTTTTTGCGGGAGAGGTGGAGCTGTAAGGGGCAGGCCCCGGGCGTAGCGCGCCAGCAGCGCCGCCACCCTGTCCATGCGCGCCTTGACCTTGCGGTCGGTGTGTCCGTTGACCAGCAGAGAGAAGGCCAGCGGCTTTTTTCCCCGGGGATCGACGTATCCCGTCAGGGCCATCACCCCGTTGATGGTTCCGGTCTTTGCCCGCAGGTGACCTGCCGCGGCGGTCTTGCGCAGTCGGCGAATCAAAGTGCCGCTGCGTCCAGCGACGGCCAGGGAGGGCAGCAGCAGCGCGCGGAGCTTGTTGTCAGCGTGGATCTTCTGCAGCAGGGTCACCATCGCCCTCGCCGTGACCCACGACGTGCGGTGCAGGCCGGAGCCGTTGCCCAGCCAGTAGTCCTTGACGCCCAGGCCGGCAAGTCGCTCCTTGATCTCGGCCAGCCCCTCCTTCCAGCTGTCCACCTGCGCTGCCCTGCGCCCCTTCCACGTTCCGCGCGCCGCGTTCCGCGCGCGCAAGATCCCCATGACGCGCACCAGGCTCTCGGCGGCCAGGTTGTCGCTGCGGCGGTTGGTGCGGCCGATGACGGCGGCCAGGGAGGCGCGCCTGGAGGCCAGCTGGCGGGCGCCGCGCGGGACGCGACCTCGGCGCACGGAGCCACGCACGGTGACGCCTGCCTGGGCCAGGGCACGCCGCAGGGCCCAGCCCGCGTTGAGCGCCGGATCGTAGACCGCCCGGCGCGTGGAGAAGCGGCGCGCCCTGCGGCCCATGGTGCCCGAGATGGTGAGCCACATGATGCCCCGCACCTCGGTGCGCTCGATGGAGATCTTTTTCTGTCGTGCCGCCTTGCCTCGCCGGGCCCTGGAGTAGCGCACTCGCTTGCGAACCCGGACGTAGTCCGAAGGGGGCAGCACGTCCACCCTCGGCCTCGTCCTCTTTCGTGGCGACGAGACATGGATCTCCACGGCGTTGCCGTCCAGGTTCAACGCCCCCGACGTGGGCCGGTAGTGCACCCCCTCGGTGAAGGCCTCGAAGCCCGGGGCCAGCCTGCGGCGGTCCAAATAGCTGTCGTCCACCACCACGCCTCGCACCGTGGTCACGCCGCTGGCCGTCACGGTCCGGGCCAGCTGGGCAAGGTGCGCTCTGCGCAGGGAGGGATCCACCCCACCACGGAGGTAGATCGGCCCGCCCTGCCGCCAGACGTAGATCCGCGTGGTAAAGAGCGCCTTCCCCCGCAGGGCCGCTGCCGCCGCCGCGGTGGTGAGTAGCTTGGCGTTGGACGCGGGCACCTGCCTGGCGTCCGGGCGCACCGAGATCAGCGGTTGAGACTTGCCCAGCGGCAGCACCAGCAGCGACACCCGCGACCGCTTCAGATCTGGATGGCGCAGCTCGGCCGCCACCAGCACCCGCAGGCGCTCCGCGCGATCCAGGGCCGCGGGACGGCTCGCCGGCCGGCTCGTGGGACGGCTCGCCGGCTGACTGGCTGCGGGACGCGACGTGGCCACCGGCCTGCGCGCAGGCGCGGTGGAGCAACCGGCCAGGGCCGCGACCAACAATAATGACCAGGGGGATCTCACTGCAGAGACTCTTCCATGCTCAAATAGTACGAGCAAGGGACGAGCTTGTTGGCTGGCGGGGGACCAGCGCCCTATAGCAGCGGCCATTAAGGTTGATTAGTAGGGCGGGGGCTCGTCCCCCGCCTGGCCCGGACGCGGGGGACGAGCCCCCGCCCTACAAGTGTAGAGATTGATCAACCTAAAAAGAGAGCGCCCTAGCGCTCGCGGGTGTCCAGCACGCCTTCCTTGTCCATCTCCTCGTGCTTGACGGTGATCTCGGCGGTGCCCTTGATGCCGGCGGCGAAGGCCGTGATGGTGGCCCTGCCTTCCTTGACGGTCTTGATGTTGCCGTACTTGTCCACGGTGATCGTCTCGGGATCGCTGGTGGACCACTTGACGCCCTCGCCGGTGATCATCGGCTGGTCGCGGTCGTCGATGACCGTGGCCTTGTACTGCTTGCGCACGCCCAACATCAGGTTGCGCGTGAAAGGCTTGATCACGATCTTTTTCGCGATCTGGATCTGGATGTTCACCGACTTGGAGATCCTGCCGGCAAGCATGAGGATGGTGGCGTCGCCGGACTGCACCGCCGTGACCTTGCCCTGGCCGTCCACCGTGGCCATGGTGGGCGTCAGGGTCTTGAAGACCACGCGCACATCGGCCAGCTCCTTGCCGTCCTTGTCCAGGGCCACGGCCTTGAGCTGGAGCCCATCGGTCTTGGAGGAGATCAGGGGCCGCTCGGGGGTGACCTTGATCTTCTCCACGCGCTGACAACCACAGAAGCTGGTCACAGCCAGCAACCCAGTACAAATGATAACTGCCCGTCTCATGACATCGACCTGTTTGTTGGGGGAATGAGGAGGGGGGACCTACTTGCCCTTGTTCTTCTCGGTCTTTTCGGTGACCGCGAAGTGGACGTTGTTGTAGCCGGCCAGACCGCAGGAGTAGATGATCTTCTTGATGATCTTGAAGTCGACGTTCTGGTCGGACTGGACGATCACCTCGCCGGGGAACTGCTCGTCGGCGTTGTACTGCTTCCACTTCTGCTTCTTCTTCTGCAGCTCGTCGGTGAGCTTGGCGATTTTCCAGTCCGGGCTGTCGTCCTCGATGAGGTCGCGGGCGTTGGTCACCTCGCCACCGTCAAGGGCCACGACGCCACCGAGGGGGTCGTCGGCCGGATAGGAGATGGCGATCACCGGCGCACGCTCGAGCTTGTCCACCTTCTCGGCGAAGGGCAGCTTGATGTCCTTGGAGACGAAGAGGATCTCGCCCGATGCGCTAAAGGTCATCAGCAGGAAGATCAGCACAACGATGAACATGTCGATCATCGGGGTGAGCTGCAGGCTGGCGAAGGTCGACTTCTTGCCGTGGCCAGCAGCGGCGCCGCCGAGGCCGACGTGGTGCTTGAGGTGGGGCCCGGGGGCGGCAACCGGCCGCGTCTCGTAGGTCGGTGAGTTGTAAGACGGCTGGAACCTGCGCCAGATGCGGAAGGCGCGGTGGCTCAGGTGGTTCAGCTCGTCCAGCAGGCCCTGGGTGGCGCCGTTGAGGATGGAGAAGGCGAACAGCGCCATGATGCCCGTGAGCAGGCCGAAGGCCGTACAGTTCATGGCCTCGGAGATACCCGCGGCCAGCATGGTCGCCTTGTCTGCGGTCTCCTCACCGGCCACACCGGCGAAGGACTTGATCAGCCCGGTGATGGTGCCGAGCAGGCCGGACAGCGTGGCCACGTTACCCAGCAGGGCGAGGTAGCCGGTGCGCTTCTCGAGCTCGGGAATCTCGCCGTATGCCGTCTCGTCCATCTTCACCAGCATGCGGTGCTCGCCCAGGTGGCCGTTGGCCAGCCCCGAGGCGATGATGCGCGTCAACGGCTTGTTGGTGGCGGTGCAGAGGTTGATCGCCTCGGCGGCGTTACCAGCCTGAAGCAGCTGCCCCAGCTGGCCCATGAACCTGTACGCCGCCAGGGACGAACGCATGAGGTAGATGGCAGAGTCCACCGCGATGATCAACGCGATGGTCAGGATGGCCAGGATCGGCCACATGCCCCAGCCGCCCTCCTCGAAGGGTTCCTTGGTGCCGAACAGGTTCTGGTGGATCAGGAAGAAAAAGCCTCCGCTAACAAGGATCCACAGCAGAATCATCTGCCAGCCCTTGAGCCGGCCCGGCCTCAACTGTTTGATGGATTCGCTCATATCTTCGGTCATCGAAGTCCCCGTCACCCTAAAGGGCAGTGTTGGAGTCGCTCACCTGGATCTTGGTGAAGTTCTCGGTTAATGCGACGTCCATGGCCCGAATGAGGTGCTTGTACTTGACGCCGTCCTCTGCCGCGACTGTCAGGTCGTCCTTCTTGGGGAGCCTGTTCTTGATCTTGCGCAGCTGAGAGGCCAGCTTCTTGTTGTCGTAGTGGTCTCCGTTCTTGGAGATGACCATGCGCTCGCCACCGGCGGTGAGGGTATAGCCGTCCTCACCCACCAGGATGGTGATCTTGACCCGCCGCTCGGGGGGGAGCTCCTCCTTCTTTTCGGAGGCGCTGCTCTTGCCCTTCTGGCTCACCTCGATGCGCGACATCTGGGTCCAGACCGCTGTGATCAGCAAAAAGCAGATGTTGACGATCAGCAGGTCGATGAAGGGGATCAGGTTCAGCTCGGAGTCGAGCGGTTTTTTTCCGCCCTTTCCGCTTGGCGCTATGGAAACACCCATCGTGTTTCTCCTTTACGTTGGATCCGTTCATACGCGGCAGGTCGCCCCGCCGCTCATCGGTCCACTACTGCGGCGGCGCCGCCTGGCGAGATCCGCTGACCAGGTTCATCACCTGAGCCGTGACCTCGTCGATGTCGTCCAACAACGCCTGAGTCTTGCCGTTGAGGATCGAAAACGCCAGCAGCGAGATGATGCCGACCAGCAGACCGAAGGCCGTGCAGTTCATGGCCTCGGAGATACCGGCGGCGAGCAGCGTCGCCTTCTGGGAAGGATCCACGCCCGCCACACCGGCGAACGACTTGATCAGACCGGTGATGGTCCCGAGCAGGCCGGCCAGGGTGGCGACGTTGCCGATCATGGCCAGGTAACCTGTGCGCTTCTCGATGAGGGGCTTCTCCTTGAGAGCCGTCTCGTCCATGGCCGCCTGAACCTCGGCGTCCGACCGGTTGACCTTCATCAGGCCTGCCTGGACGATACGCGTCATCGGCTTGGAGGTGGCGCTGCAGATCTTGATCGCCTGGGCCACGTTGCCCTGAGCGATGAGCTTCTGCATCAGCCCCATGAACTGCCGCTTGTCCATGCCGGAGCGGTACAGATAGACCGCTCGCTCGATGATCAAGCCGACGGAGAAGATGGACAGGATGAGGATGGGCCACATGCCCCATCCACCTTCTTTGAATGCCTCGTTAATGTGCTGGATGAACCCCATCTCGGTGAACCTCCTGGCCCTGTGGGCCGTTCTTGAATCGAAATGCTGTATATTTCGAGGTTATCGGGTCTTGTTCAACGCTCCCTGAATCGTTCAGGAGAGCTTCATTGTGTCTCTGTTGCCCACGGCCAGGTTCATGACGTTGACCGTCGTGTCGCTGATATCGTCGAGCATGTTCTGGGTGCGGCCGTTGAGCACGGAGAAGCCGAGCAGCGCCGTGATGCCGACGCCCAGACCGAAGGCCGTGCAGTTCATCGCCTCGGAGATGCCCTTGGCCAGGATGGTGGCCTTGTTCTTCTCGATGCAGTGGGCGATGGCCTTGCCGTTCTTCAGATCCTTGCACTCTTCGACCAGGTGGACGTAATTTTTGGCCTTGGCGATGGTCGCCGGGTCGTTGGCGTTGCCGAGGGACACGCCGGCGAAGGACTTGATCAGGCCGACGATGGTGCCGAGCAGGCCGAGCAGCGTGGCGATGTTTCCGATCATGGCCAGGTAGCCGGTGCGGACCTCCACCTTGGGCAGCTCGATCAGCGCGGTCTCGTCCACGGCGTCCTGCACCTCCACGTCGGGGCGGTGCAGGTTGGCCAGGCCGGCGGCCACGATGCGGGGCAGCGGCTTGCTCATGGAGGAGCAGTACTCCAGCGCGCCCTGGACGTTGCCGGACATCAGCTCCTTCTGCACGTTGGCCGCGAACGCTTCGGTGTCCAGCGGCGCCGTAAAGAAGAGGTAGCGGACCCGCTCGACGATGATGACGAGGGATACGATGCCCACGGCGAGGATCGGCCACATGCCCCAGCCGCCTTCCTTGAAGGCGTTGAGGTTGTAGTGAAGCAAGAAGGCCAACCCCAGCCAGATCACGATGAACGCGACAAACAGGCCCAGCTTGAAGCCGATGCCCATCTTCGTGGCTTCCAGTTCCATTTCTTGATCGATCATCTTCGACAGGTCTCCTGACGGTGATGTTATGTATGTCCACCCACTCCCGTGCCCTGCTTCCTACTGAAGCGCGGCGCAATATAGCAGCCACCCTCCGAGCAAGCAAGGACGCTGTCCTCGCCAACGAACCCGATGACTCAGCAAGATCCATACCGTGTTTGGCAGGGACCAGGAGATCCTAATTTTGGCGGCAACGAGGGCCTCCGGTGGAAGATCCATCCCGGGTGGTCGAGAAGGCGACCGTGGCAATTTGCCCCATCGCGGGGTCAAATGCCCCAGGGGGAACCAATGGGACTTTGCGGTGTCACATACCAATAGATCCGACCCCCATCCGCTAATCAAATCAGGAGGAACAAAAAAACGAACGGCCCTGCCTCGTCAGTGTTGATTGCTTTACTCGACATGAGCTATATGTTAGACACTTGACGGACAGGGGAAACACAGGTAGCCAGTAGTACTAGTGACGAGGTTCCGGTGCCACCTGCTGCACGGCAAGCGGTTCCAAATGGACACTGTGTCCTGTCAACAACCTATTCGCCCATTGAAGCTGGAGGCACAACAGTATGCAAGGTCTCGCGCAGTTTGTAGAACATGGCGGTTGGGTCATGTACACCAACATCATGGTGCTGGTGGTAATCTTGGCCATCATCGTCGAGCGCTTCATCTTCCTGCTGGGAAAAGGTCAGATCAACGCCAAGGGGCTCCTTGAGCAGCTGCGGAAACTGATCCAGGCAAACAACGTCGACCGCGCCATCAGGATTTGCGGTTCTCGTAACGCTCCCCTACTCAGGATCGCCAAATCGGGTCTGGTTCACGTCCACCGTGGCGAGGAGGCTCTGGCCAACGCCGTGGAGGAATCCCTCGTGGAGACCACGCCGGAGGTCAAAAAGCGCATCTCGGCGCTTTGGTCGCTGTCCAACATCGCGGTGCTCGTCGGCCTGTTCGGCACGGTGCTCGGTCTGATTCGTGCGTTCGCCGCCGTGTCAGGCGCCGACCCTACCAAGCGCCAGGAGCTGCTGGCGGCCGGTATCGCGGAGGCGCTGCACAACACAGCGCTCGGCCTCGGTATCGCCATCGTCGCCATCATCTTCCACCTGATCCTCAGCGGCATGGCCAAGAAGCTGGTGGCAGACCTCGAGGGCTTCTCCATGAAGCTGGAGAACTTCCTCACGCTGCAGGTTCGTAGTAACCCGAACATCGCCGCCGCGGCGGGCCAGGCTCGGCCCAAGAAATGACAGATCGACTGGCCATGGCCAAGGTCCGAGGCCGCATCCGCAGACAGATTGCGGAGGCCGAGGACGATGAACATGAGGGAGGCGAGCTCAACCTCGTCCCCTACATGGACATCCTGGTCAACACCATCATCTTCTTGCTGGCCACCATGACCAGCGGGTTGACCCTGGCCAACATCAACGTCAATTCTCCCCGCTACGAAGACAAGGGCGCCGCGGCTGCCTCTGCAGATCCTCAGGAGCCGGAGAAGCAGCGCCTCAACCTGACCATCGCCATCTCCTACAAGGGATACCTCGTGGCCGGCGCTGGTGGCGTCATCACCGGCGCCACAGGCTCCAACATCTCCGTCCCGTGCAAGCGCATCGAGGGCGGCCGCTGCGCCTGGTTCACGGGCTCCAAGTGGCGTGACGAGTACGACTACGAGAAGCTGATCAAGATGATGAAGGAGGCCAAAAGTAAGTACCCTCATGAGCGCCAGGTGATCATGACCGCCGACCGGCACGTGCCGTACAAGATAGTGGTCAACACCATGGACACCGTGAGGGGCACGGCCACCAAGAACTGCACCGGAGAGGATGGCTGCCTCTTCGATCAGGTCATCCTCAGCGCCGGCGTGCAGTAGGAGACGACCATGTCCGTTAACGATTCTCCGAGGATGAAAGCTAAAAAGCTTGCCCGCAATCTCAAGCGGCGCGTCCCCGAGGCCGAGGACGTCGGGTACCTCAACATCACGCCAATGCTCGACATGATGACCATCATCCTGGTCTTCTTTCTCAAGAGCTTCTCCGTCAGCGTGGAGAACGTCTCCATTTCGGAAGACCTGATGCCGCCCAAGTCCACGTCCCAGGTCAAGCCGCACCAGGCCGTTCAGGTCACGGTGACCAAGACCGCCATCCTGGTCGAGGGCAACAACAAGAGCATCGTGGCGGCCGCCGTCAAGAACGGCGGAGTCGACTCCTCGCAGAAACGCGACGGTGAGAGCGGCTACCTCATCACGCCGCTGCTCACCATCCTGCAGAAGCACACCGTCCGCCTCAAAAAGGTGGAGAAGCTGACCCGCGGGAAGATGCCCTTCAAGGGGGAGCTCGTGCTCATCTGTGACCAGACCATACCCTACCGCCTGATTAGCGAGGTGCTCTATACCGCTGGTCAGGCCGAGTATGGCAAGTATCGTCTGGTAGTACTGAAGAAGTAGCGTCGCGGCGTCCACGCCATCGCCGCGTCCAGCGGCCTGTTGATCCAGTTCAGAGTTCAGAGTTCAGAGTTCAGAGGGGTCTGGATCGGCGCTCGGCGTTCGTTTGGGGTTTCCATCACGGTCCCCGCTGAACCAGTTCTTCTGACTTTCGCTCTCCCTGCCCGGTTCATTTTCTACTCGCCTCGCCAAAATCTCCAGGGCCGGGTTCTGGAGGAGCTGTTGCGCTGGCGTGTCGTGCTCTCGACTCTCAACTCTCAACTCTCAACTCTCAACTTCCGCGGTTGACTCTCCAACGGTAAATTCCGACTCTTGAGTGGTGACTGCTTCGGCAAAACCCACCCGCCTGCTGTCGTTGTTCGACGTGGTCTGTCTCGGGTTCAACGCCATCGTCGGCTCCGGCATCTACCTCTTCCCTGGCAAGCTGGCGGCCCAGCTAGGCCCCGCGTCGGTGTTGGCCTTCGGGCTCTGCGGTGTGATGAGCGTGCTCATCGGGCTCTGCTTCGTGGAAGCGGCGGGCATGTTCGACAGCTCGGGCGGCCCCTACGTCTACGCCCGCACCGCCTTCGGCGACCTGGCCGGATACGCCGTGGGCTGGACCTGCTGGGCGGCGGCCATCCTCAGCTGGGCCGCGGTGACGAGCGCCGTGGCGGGCGACCTCAACACGTTCTTCCCCACCCCGGGCACCGCCCTGGACGTGGGCATGCTCCTGGCCGCGGCCATCACCCTGGTGCTGTTGCTGATCAACTACGTGGGCGTCAAGCCCGGGGCCTACACCCTGGACGTTCTCACGGTGGTCAAGCTGGTGCCCCTGGTGGGGTTGATCGGCGTTGGCCTGTTCAAGCTCAAGCCGGCGTTGACCCGGCCCTTCGCGCCGCACGGGCTGAGCCCGCTGCCCAAGGCGGCCTACATGGCCTTCTTCGCCTTCCAGGGGTTCGAGGTGGCGCCAGTGCCGGCGGGGGAGACGGCCAACCCGCGGCGCACCGCCCCCATCGCCGTGCTCGGCTCCATCGCCGGCGCCACGGCGCTCTACATGGCCGTGCAGTACGTGGCCGTGGCCTCCACGCCGCACCTCCCGGCCGAGCAGCCGCTGGCCGAGATGGGCCGGGTGCTCATGGGCTCCCTGGGCGGAACCCTGGTGGGCAGCGCCGGGCTGATCTCCATGGTCGGTTTCTGCGCCGGCATCGCCCTCTCCGGTCCGCGTTACCTCGAGGCCCTGGCAGCCGACGCCCACGTGCCGCGGTGGATCGCGCAGCGCCACCCGCGGTTCGGCACGCCCGCCCGGGCCATCATGGTCACCGGGGGGCTGACCCTGGCGCTGGTGCTGACCTTTGACTTCGAGGGGCTGGTGGATCTGGCCGTGCTCACCGTGGGCGTGCAGTACCTGGCCACCTGCATCGCGGTGCCCGTGCTGCGCGCCACCCAGCCGACGCGGGAGCGCGCCATGCGCCTGCCCTGGGGGCCGGTGATCCCCCTGGCCGCCACCGCCGTGACCCTCTGGTTCGGCTGGCAGGCCGAGCTGGCGAAGCTGGGTTGGTTCGCGGTCATGCTGGCAGCGGGGATACCGCTGAAGGTGGCAGGGGTGCTGGTGGAGCGCAGCGAGCAAGACTGAAGGTACGCTACTTCGTCTTCCTCAAGATCACCGCCAACGCGATCTTCCCCTCCCCCTCCATGTCACCGCCCAAAAAGCGCGCCTTGCGGCTTGCGTCTCGCTTGACGATGGCGCGCAGGGTCTTGACCAGAGCGGCGTCCGTGCTCTTGCCCACGCGCATGGCGGCCCAGAGGAAGCGGCGCCGCAGCCCCGCGTCGCGCACGTGGAGGGCGCTGGTGAGCTGGGTCAGCGATTTGCGCCCGTTGGAGAGCGTGGCGATCATGGTCACCGCCTTGGCCCGGCGCACCGGCGTCTGGTTGCGGTCCGCCACGATCTGCGCGTACCTGGTGGGATCGTCCTGGCAGCGGACCGCGAGGTCCTGGCGGTCCAGCACGCGGCGGAAAACCTGCCGGCCCAGGCGCCGCGTCTCCTTCTTCCAGATCTCCTTGACGCGCTCGTAGCCCGCGTCCACCTCGGCGCCCACCAGCAGTCCGTAGGCCTCGGCCGCCGCGTAGCGCAGGCTCTCGTCACCCCGGGGCAGGGAGCCCTGGTCGGCCAGGTCCAGCAGCGCCGGCAAGGCCGCCTTGGCGCCCATGAGCGTCAGGGCGCGACAGGCCTGCAGGCGCAGACGGCGGTGCGCGCCGCCGTCCTTGAGCAGCTTGATCAGCGGCCTGGCGCCGCCCTCGCCGGACACCTTGCCCAGGGCGAGCACGGCGGCCTCCCTGACGGCCAGGTCGGCTTCGTTGTCGACCGCCAGGGCGCGCAGCTGCGGCGCGGCCTCCCGGGCCATGACGTCTCCCAGCAGGGAGGCCACGCGGGCGGTGGCGGCGGCGGCGCTCAGGCCGTTGGCCCGGGCCAGGCGCGCCATCTTCGTCGGCTCGTCGAGCAGCCCCAACAGGGCGTCCACTGCGGGCCGCCCCAGGCGAGCCAGGGCCACTCTCGCTCGCGGCAGGCAGTCGCCCTGCCCTCGCGCGAAGGTCATCAGTCCGCCCAGCAGCGCGCTGACCGCCCGGCGGTCTGCCAGCTCGGAGAGGGCCCTGGAGGAGGCCTGGCACAGGCGCACGTCGTCCGCGGCGCTGCTGGCCTTGAGCGCCTTGACCAGGGCAGGCACGGCGCGCCGGTCTCCCAGCTTGCCGAGCACCTTCACCGCCTCCAGAGTCGCGACGTGCCGCTCGGTCCTGGCGGCGGGCGGCCGCTGAACGAGCTGGGCCAGGGGCTCCACCGCCTCCATGGCCCGCAGGTCCACCAGGGTGCGCCCCACCAGGGCCACGCTCGCCGCGTCGGACCCGGGTGAGGTCAACACCGAGACCAGCGTCGGGATCGCGCTGCGGTCGCCGAAGGCGACGATGTGCTTGAGCACGCCGGGCTCGTGGTACTGCCGATACAGAGCGCACAGCGCCGGCACCACGGCCGCGCTGATCCTTGCCTTTTGCGCCGGGGAGATGGCCTGCCGCCGTATCTTGCGGAAGTGGCTCACCGCTGCCTCACGCTTGGCCGGGTCCTTGAGCCGCTTGAGCCACTGGCTATCGCCTTCCGGGCTCCTGCAGGCGGACAGGGTGCACAGCGCGGCGCAGAGGAGCGAAACGATCGGCAGGTGAGCGAGAGAGTGGGTGGGGGGGTGAGGGTACACCCTCGGAGGCTACCTAGTTACCCGCGTCCGTGGGCGACTTTTTACGTTTGATCAGCTGCAGGGCGATGCTGTTGTGGATGCCGGTGCCGCCGGTGAACTTGTTCTTCCGCCTGCCCTCCTTGGCCTCGACCTTGGTCAGCGTGTCGACGAAGGCCTTGTCCGACGCCTGCACGATGCGCGTGGCGCCCAGCAGCAGGATCTGGCGCAGCAGGGGGTTGTCCTGCTCGGTGACGACCTTGGTGAAGCTCGAGATCGCCTTGCGGCCGTTGGGCACGCGCGCGACCATCACCGCGGCCTTGATGCGCTCGGCCGGCTTGAGCTTGGTGTCCTCCAGCTTCTTGCCGTAGCAGAGGGCGTCGTCCTTGCATTCCTTGGCCATGTTCATCAGCTTGATCGACTCGACGAAGGTGGCCTTGGCGGCCCAGCCCTCCAGGCGCTTCTCCTTGGAGAGGGCCACGAACTTGTCGTAGTTCTTGGCGCCGTCGTCGCCGGCCACCTGGGCGTAGATACGCGCGCAGGCCCCGCGGATCTCGGGGTCCTTGACCTTCTTGCCGTTCCACATGCCGGGGACGTCGCCCTTCTCGGCGAGCTCCAGCAGCACCGGCAGAGACTTCTCGCTGCCGATGGTCATCAGCGAGCTGGCGATGTACATGCGGATCATCTTGGCCGTCTTCTTGTCCTTGATCAGCTTGTGCAACGTGGGCAGGGCGGCCTCGTCGCCGATCTTGCCCAGGCCGGCGATGAGCCCGTCGAGGCCCTTTTCGTACTCGCCGGTGATCTTGGCCTTGCTCAGCATCTCCGTCATCACCGGCACCGCCTCGCGGGCACGCAGATCGCCCAGGGTGAAGGACGTCTTGTAGCGGACGACGCCCGGGCGGAACTCTTCCTCCCTGGCCATCTTCTTCAGCTCCTCGTTTTTGCCTTGCAGTGACGCGATGAGCGGCTTGATCGCCGGCTTGCCGATGCGCACCAGGGCCAGACGAGCCTGGTTGAAGGAGTGGCCGCGGCGGCTGGACATGAACAGGCCGAGGATCAGGGTGTCCACGGCGCTCTTGTCGCCGATCTTGCCCAGGGCCTCGATGGCCTTGCGGTTGAGCAGGAAGTCCTGGTCGTCACGCTGCCAGTGCTTCCTGGCGCACTTGGACAGGTAGGGCACCGCCTTGGGATCGCCGATCTTGCCCAGGGCCTCGATGGCCGCCTGCTTGGCCAGGTTGGCCCGGGACTGCTTGACCAGCGCCCGATCCAGCACCTTGCCCAGGGCGTCCACCGCGTCCGTGGCCTTGAGGGCAGCCAGCGCGCGCGCGGCCACCGTGGCGTTGTGGTACTCCTCGCCGACGAAGTCCAGGGCGTCGATGTAGGTCGGCACCGCGGAGCGATCCTTGAAGAGGATGATGGTCTTGAGCGTGCGCGCCTCGGGGTGGGTCTTGAAGATCTCGCGCAGGGCAGGCACCGCTACCTTGCCGATTTTGGCCAACTCCTTGGGGTCCTTGGCCTTCTCGGCCATTTTCTTCAGCTGCAGGACCGCCCGCTCCCGGTGCTGGGGGTCGCGGAGCTTTTTGGTCCAGGTCGCAGGATCCCGGGGATCATCACACCCCATGAGGGCGACGCTGAGCCCAACGCAGAGCAAGACTAGCCTTTTCATCCTTCTCCTCCCATCCGGACGGCCACAAACGCCGTCAAACCAGTGAATATCGTTGTGAACCCAGTGGGCCGCAGAACGGTAGACCCTGGGTGTTGTCGTTGTCAACGCCTGCGTTGGACGTGTGGTCGAAAATATACCGTCGTGTTGGGGATCTTCGAACCAAGCTCTTACTTGAGCCGGCAAAGGCCCGCCCGTATAATGAAAGCAGCGTCACCCGATGAGGGAAGACGCAAAGTACCTGGGAAAGGGCCAAGAAATTCCACTGGGCAGGGGTATCATCTAACAAATGCGTCCGAGGCATCCCTCCGGGAAATTCCAGGAATTAGGCGGGCAGGAGCTCGAGGAGTTGATCGAGACCGATCAACCGGCGAAGAGCCCGTTCGCCGTGGGCGTGGATGACCTCACCGCGTCGGTGGACGAGTACGAGGAGGAGCCCACCGTCGTCGACGACGTCGTCCCCTCGCACCAGCCCCAGGGCGCCCAGATGGGGACGCCCGCGCCCACGCCGACTCCTGGCCAGGGCCAGGAGCTGAGCACCGGGCCCGGCCTGGCCCACGAACAGACGGCGCAGATCTCCAGCGACGTACTCAACGGCCCCCACTCCATCGACCTGGAGATGTCGGAGCCCCGGGTGGAGAACATCAACGTGCTGGAGACCGCGGCCATCCGTAAGGATCCGAGGCCGTTGGCGCGCCATCGCGCCGTGACCCCCGACCCCCAGTCCGAGCCCCAGGCGGCCGCCGAGTCCGCGCGGCCCCGGCGGCGCACCGACTCTCAGGAGATGGTGGACGAGATGCTCGGCGAGATGCTCGGCTCCTACCGCATCATCTCCTTGCTGGGCGAGGGCGGCATGGGCCGGGTCTACATGGCCGAGCACGTCAAGCTCGGGCGCAAGGTGGCGCTCAAGCTGCTGCGGCCGGAGTACGCAGTGAAGAAGGACGCCGTGCGCCGCTTCTTCCAGGAGGCACGCGCGGTCAACAAGATCGGCCACGACAACATCGTGGACATCACCGACCTGCAGGAGCTGAACGGGGGCACCTTCATCATCATGGAGATGCTCCAGGGCGAGGACCTCTCCGACCTCGTGCGCAACGCCGACGCGCCCATGCCTCTGCACCGGGCGATGCAGATCGCCACCCAGGTCTGCGACGCGCTCATCGCCGCGCACAAGACCGGCGTGGTGCACCGCGACCTGAAGCCGGACAACATCTTCATCGTCAACACCGCCACCAAGCGCGACTTCGTCAAGCTGCTGGACTTCGGCGTGGCCAAGCTGTTCAACGAGGAGAACGACGGCTGGCAGACCGCGGTGGGCTCGGTCATCGGTACCCCGGCCTACATGTCGCCGGAGCAGGCCACGGGCATCCCCGTGGACCACCGCTCGGACATCTATTCCCTCGGCGCCATCATGTACGAGCTGTTCACCGGGCACCCGGTGTTCCGCGCCAAGTCCTTCGGTGAGTTCGTGGTCAAGCACATGAACGACGAGCCGGTGCCGCCGCGGGATCTGGCCAACGCGCCGAAGATCCCGGCCGCCCTCGAGATGGTGATCCTGCGCTGCCTGGAGAAGCCGCCGGAGAAGCGCTACCAGTCGGTGGAGGACCTGCGCGACGATCTGTCCCGGGCCACGGCCACGGTGGAGACGGCCATCAAGCTGAACCCTCTGGCGGCGGCCAAGGCCACCGGCCAGATCAAAAAGAAGGGAAAGCACAGGTGGGTCATCCTCCCCATGGGCCTGGCCATCGCCGGCATGGCCGTGCTCGCCTTCCTGCTGGCCTCGGGGGTCTTCGAGGGTAGCGGCTCGGAGCGCCCGGAGGTGCTGCCCTCCACCACGACCAAGGTCAACGAGCCGGCCAAGGAAGACACGGACGAGGAACCCGAGGATACCGAGGATACCGAGGATACCGAGGAGCCATCCAAGGCGCCGGAGAAGACCGATCCCACGCCGATCAAGGCCCCGCCGGTGCCGCCGGAGAAGGTGGCCGCCAAGGTGCGGCCCAGCGTCATCCTGCGCCTGCACACGCAGCCCCCGGGGGCCGAGGTCTTTCGCAAGGACCGGCCGGGCAAGAGCCTGGGCAAGACGCCGCTGAACCTGGTGCTCGGCAGCCCCGACGAGCAGTTCGACGTCATCTTCCGCCTCAAGGGGTACGCCGATCACACCGAATCGGTGAGCGGCCAGAACACCCTGGTCTCGGTGCCGCTGGAGCGGCGCGCCAAGACGCCGCGGCCGGAGCCTGTGGTGCGGCTAAAGACCGCCCCGCCGGACAGAAAGAAGGTCAAGCGCCCGAAGAAGAAGGCCGGCAAGCCGCCGGCCAAGAAGAAGAAGACCGGCAAACCGGCGGCGGCGAAAAAGCCCGCCAAGAAGGCCAGGCCGACCAAGGTCAAAAAGAAGATCAAGGGCAACGAGCAGCTTGACCCGTTCGCTCAGTGAATTGGCCATTCGCTTTTAAACCTTGTAACATCAGCGTATGCGTTTGCTTATCGTTACATCCATGGTTCTGGCCGTGGTGGTGTGCGTCACGATCCCCGAGCAGGCGGTCGCTCAGGGGGACGCCAAGGCCCAGGCCAGGTCGCACTACAAGAAGGCCAAGGCCTCCTTCGAGGCGGGCAAGTACAAGACCGCGCTGGCCGAGTACCAGAGCGCCTACCGCTTGATGCCGCTGCCCGGCTTCCTGTTCAATATCGGGCAGTGCTATCGCAACATGAAGAAGCCGGACAAGGCCATCGTGGCCTTCAAACGCTACCTCAAGGACTCCCCCAAGGCGCGGAACCGTGAGGCCGTGGAGGGCCTCATCGCCGAGCTCGAGGCTGAGATCGATCTCAAGACGCCGCTGCCCGGGCCGAAGCCCGATCCGACCCCGGATCCAGACGCGGATCCCGCGGCGCCGGATCCCGACGAGGACCCGAAGAAGCCCCCCGAGCAGCCGACCAAGGTGCCCGACTACACGCCCCCCGAGGACGACCGGCCCAAGCCCGGCATCGTGATTCCGCCGCCCAAGCCGCCGCCCAGGAGGCGGAAGCCAGCGTCCACTCCGATCTACAAGAAGTGGTGGTTCTGGACCATCATCGGCGCGGCCGTGGCCGGCGGCGCGGTGGGGACCTACTACGGCGTGCGTGGCTCGGGGACCGACCTGCCCGCCTCGGACCTCGGCGTCCTCGACTTCAGCCGGTAGGGTGGTGACCATGACAACGCGAAGAAATGCGACGTACATGATGGCGGCCGCCGGTCTGCTGCTGCTTGCCGCGGGCTGCGGTGACAATGCTACCGTGATGCTGGTCAACGTCACCAGCAAGTGCACCATCAAGGGACTCAGCCTGCTGTCGGTCTCGCTGACCCACGAGGGTCAGACCACGACGCAGAACATCACCGGCGACGGGGCGATCTCGTTGCCCACCACCTTCGTCATCCGCGCCGATGGGCGCACCGGCACGGCCAAGGTGGCGCTCAAGGGGTACGACAGCAAAAACCGCGTGGTGGCCATCGGCGTCGGCGCGGGGACCCTGCTGCCGGACAAGCAGGTGGGGCTCACCGTGGTGATCAGCCCGGCGGACTTCCAGGCCAACACGCGGCACAAGGGCGAGCAGGTCTTCTCCATGAAGGGGTCGGGCCGGCAGGTCGCGGCGGCCAAGAGCGGCAACTTCGTGGTGGGCTGGCGGGATCACCCCCAGACCAGCACCCAGAACAATATCTGGTACCGCCTCTTCGACCGCGGCGGCGTGCCCCGGCTGAACCACGCCGGCGCCACCAACGAGGCGCGCATCAACAACAACCAGGCCCAGTACTACGGGCACCTCTCGCTGGCCATGCAGCGGGGGAGCGGACAGGACGGGCACTTCGTCGCTGCCATGGCACACAAGGACAGCTCGTCCAGCGACTCGCGCGTTCGCGTGCGGCCGTTTTCGTCAAACGGAAACCCCGGCGCCGAGTCCACGCTGCAGGCCAGCGGTGATGCTTCGTCGCCCGATATCGCCGCCATCCACAACGGCGGCTACGTGGTGGTCTGGCAGGAGTATGACAAGACCAACGGCAAGTGGAAGGTCATGGCTCACATGCTGGACGTCTTCGGCAAGCCGTCCCTGTCGCCCACCGGCGGCGTCAACCCGTTCAAGGTGTCCGAGTTCGCCTACAACGCCCCGGTGGAGCCGATGCCGGTGGCTGCCGCCGGCGGCAACGGCGGCTTCCTCGTGGTGTGGCGGGAGAAGACCTCCAGCGGCGTGGGCGGCAACCTGCGGGCCACGGCCTTCTCCAGCAAGAAGGACAACTACAAGGAGCTCAAGTCCCGCATCACGGTGGCGCACCTGCAGACCGGCGCCGTGCGGGAGTTTTCGGCTAGCAGGCACATCAACGGCTACGCCGTCATCTGGAGCGACAAGGTGGGCTACAAGCCGGACAACGAGGGAACCGCCATCCGCTTCCGCCGCTTCGACTACAGCGGCACCCCCAAAGAGCGGGAGTACACCCTCAACACCGAGGCCACGGGCAACCAGGAGCACCCGGCGCTGGCCATGCGCGACGACGGCTCGGTGCTGGCCGTTTGGTCACACAGCCAGCACTCCACCAGCGATCCCCAGGGCGGCGTCAAGGGGCGGCGCATCCTCAGCAACGGCCTGCCCATGGGCAAGGACATCGCCATCAACACCACCACGCCCAACAGCCAGACCTACCCCTCGGTGGCTGGCCAGTTCGGCGACGCCTTCGTGGTGGCCTTCATGGACCGCAGCGGCATCGGCCCGGACACCAGCGGCGCCGGCATCCGTACCCGCATCATCTGCCCCGACTATCAGGCCCGGGACGGCCTCATCGGCGCGCTCTGCGACGCGGACCACCCCTGCTCCGCCAGCCTGATCTGCAAGGACGTGCAGACCGGCAAGCGCTTCGTGGCACAGTGCACGGGCGACGGCGGCGCCTGCCACCACGGCGGCGTGTGCACCCTGGACGCGGCGACCAAGGCCTGGATGTGCCTCTATCCCTGATCTCTATCTAGCGGGCTGCAGCAAGAAGCGTCGAGCGGCCGCCAAGAGAGCTGAAAGCTGACCGCTGAAAGCCAGCGCGCGAGCCCTGGAGAGAAGATTGATCAACTTCAGTGGAGAGCGCGCTGGTTACGGCTGGGCTCGCACTTCGCCGAACCAGTAGGGGGCCTTCTCCAGCACCTTCTGATCAAGATCGTCGAGCCAGGTGACGCTGACCTTGGCGTCCTTGACCCAGGCTGCCACGCCCACCAGCACGCGCTTGAGCTTGCCACCCTTTTTGGCGGCGCCCGCGGCCACCATGATCTGGGTCTTGCCCACCACGTCCTGGGAGGAGAGCAGCCAGTCGCCGGCCACCACGGCCTGGGGGTTCTTCTCGATGCTGGTACGTACCACCTGGCCCTTGCTGCCCTTGGTCTGGAAGAAGCGTCCGGCCTTTTCGCTCACCACGTCGGTGGGAATGGCCGAGACGTAGATCACCGACTTGGACGGCTCGGGGCGGATGGCGGTACCCGGCGGGATCGGCTCGCCGCGGGCCACGGCCAGCTCCATGGGGCCGAAGCCGGTGCCCATGTCCCACTCCTTGTGGATCGACAGCTTGAGGCTCGGGCTCGCCTTGGTCACCGGCCGCACCTCCAGCTGCGTCACATGGGCGGGCACCCGGGCCCCGCCCACGGAGCGCGCGGTGTCGCCGCTGGAGACCCAGAGGGAGTAGCCGTCTGGTGAGTAGGAGAGGTCCTTGACGGTGGGCAGACGTTGCTCGGGCAGCAGCTTGGCCATGGCGATCTGGCCCAGCACGGTGGGCTTGGAGATGTCGAATACGGCCACTTCGTTGAGGTCGGCCAGCAGCAGGGCCAGGGTCTGGCCGCGGCCACCCATGGCGGCTGCGAGCACCTGCTTCTTCACCAGGCGCCAGGCGATCTTGTGCGGCGCGTAGAGCGCCGCGTCGTAGGACTTGCTGGTGTCGTAGACCACGACGTGGGTGTCGGAGACCACCGCCCCCAGGGACGCCTGCTTGGCGGAGACCAGGTCCACCACCTTCTTGCCGGGGTAGGAGTCCTCGGCGATGACCTTCGGTGTCGCGCCGGTCATGTCGATGGTCTTGAGCCAGAGCTTGCCCTGTCCGCCCGCGACGTAGGCCGCCGCGCCGTCGTAGCTGTAGGTCACGTGGGTGGCGCCTGCCAGGGGCAGCATCTTGCCCGGCTTGATCTTACCCGCGGCGTCCACGGTGAAGACCTGCAAGCCGGCGCCGGTGGCCAAAAGGCCCAGGCGCTCGATGGTGTACTTTTTCGATGCGTGGCCGCGGCCGTGCTCCACCTCGATGTCCACGGCGCCGGGATCGATGCCCCAGGGGACGCGCACCACCACGCCGCCGCCCTCCACATGGGCCAGCACCGTCGTTCCTCGACCGCCGATGGTCAAGCGCGGCTGCTTGCCGAAGTTGCTCCCACGGACCAGCAGCAGCTCGCCGATGACCCCGCGCCCCTGGGCGGCAGGAACCGCGATGGGGCCGCTCTCGGGCAGCACGATGTTGCCCAGGTCGGTGACCGACTCGATCACCGGCGCGCCGCCGGCGCGGGAGATGTCCCGGACGTCCATCACGTGGGGGATCTTGCTCGGGGCGCAGCCAGACGCCAGCGCCGCGGCGGTCGTGAGAGCGACACAAATATACTTAGTTATTCCAGTCATTTGGCAACTCCAGCGCGAGACGGGGGGACGGTTTCTTGACAGGTGGACATCTGTTCAGTACCCTGTTCATCTGTTCAGTAGTGACCAATCGAGTTCGAACAGCAACCAGCCGCACAGTACCACCGGTGAGACCATGTCAAAAGCACTTACCCCACGCCAGACCGAGGTCCTCAACTACATCAAAGATTGCATCAACACGCGCGGCTGCCCGCCCACCATGCGTGAGATCGCTGACGAGTTCAACATCGCCAGCACCAACGCAATCAACGATCACGTGCGCGCCCTGGAGCGCAAGGGGGCGCTGACTCGCGGCGCCATGAAGTCCCGGGGTTTGATCCCCGCGGTCTTCGGCACGGGCAAGATCGTCGAGGTGCCGCTGCTGGGTCGGGTGCCGGCCGGCGACCCCGTGTTGGCCCTCGAGGAGCACGACACCACCGTGCGCATCGACAGCTTCTTCATCGGCAACAACAAGGAGGTCTTCGGCCTCCGCGTGGAGGGCGAGTCCATGATCGAGGACGGCATCCACGACGGTGACTACATCTTCGTCACCAAGAAGCTCAAGGCCAATCGGGGCGACGTTGTTGTCGCCATGGTGGAGGGCGACGCCACGGTGAAGCGCTACTACCCCGAGCCGGACCACGTCCGCCTGCAGCCGGCCAACGCAGCCATGGACCCGATCATCATCCCCCACTCCGAGTTCCGCTCCGTGGATGTCATCGGCGTGGTGGTGGGCATGTACCGCAAAGTCCACTAAACGACCGATCGCGATTCGAGATCATGGCGCCATCGCTTCGCCATCGCGGGCTGCAGGCTACAGGCTACAGGCTACGAGGCCATCTTTCGCCAGCTTCGAGGCATCGGACGGG
>PVBE011145909.1_pt1 | contig 21938 bp, 20 predicted proteins | sample 1631181 | NCBI WGS metagenome assembly PVBE01 (sample SAMN08397723, study PRJNA350692) | Marine metagenome, whole genome shotgun sequencing project. | isolation source: water | place: Pacific Ocean | collected 2012-04 | reverse complement strand
CCGCCGTAATAGTCGACGTATTCGTTTCCGTCGGCGTCCCATTTTCGCGAACCCTGGGCCCGCTCGACATAGATGCCGTAGGGCAGAATGCGGCGTGAATCGTGCGTGATCCCGCTCGGAAAGAGACCGCGCGCTTCCACCGCCAGCGCACCCGAGGTCGGTGTCCGCTCGCGGTAGGCGGCGATGATGGGGGAATTGGATTGTTCGCTCGCCGTCATTTTTCAAACTCCTTGCCTCGCCTCGACATGGGAATCACGGGTGCCCCTTCGATGTGGACCCGTCTTCGCGGGCGATGGTGATATTGTTCCAGTCGTCGGTTCGCGCCGTCCAACCGGGACGGACCACCGTGGTGCTGTCGTATTCCTCGACGATCAACGGGCCCCGGTGCCCGTCTTCGCCGAGGTCCGCTCGGCTCATCACCGGTGTCTCGATCCAGCCGTGCGCCGGCCCGAAATAGGCTCGGCGCCGGCGTGAGGTCGGCTGGAAGTCCCGGGCCGGCACGATCCGTTCCGGTAGCCGCGGCGTGCTGGAAACGCCCTGTCCGACGACCTTCAGGGAAACGAACTGCAAGCCCTCCTCGTCCGAGCGGTAGCCAAAGGTCTCTTGGTGCGCGACGGCGAAAGCCTCGGCGAGCGCCTCCAGGTCCTGGGGCCCCAGCGGCAAGTTTTCGATCGACAGTGGCAAGGCGGCGTTCTGGGCGATGTATTTGATCTCCGCCGAGCAGGTGAAGCGCCGCGCCTCGGAGCCGTAGCCGTCCGCCGCGACCAGCGTTTCCGCCTCCTCGCGCAGGGCGGTGAGCGTCCGGTTACAGGCGTCGAGGTCCAAGCCGTCGAAGGGCTGGTAGAAGGCGCGGATGCACTGGTGCTCCACGTCGGCGAACAACAATCCAAGCGCGCTGAAGAGGCCCGCCGCCGGCGGCACCAGAACGCGCCGGCAGCCCAGCGCCTCGGCCAGGTTGCAGACATGCACGCCGCCGTTGCCGCCGAAGGCGAAAAGTGGAAAGCGAGACGGATCCAGGCCCCGTTCCGAGGATACCGCGCTCAAGGCCCGCATCATCCGGGCGTTGGCGATCAGGTGGATGCCGTAGGCCGTCTCCGTCCCATCCTGGCCGAGCCGCGCCGCCAGGTCCGCAACCGCCCGCTCGGCCAAACCGGAATCGAGGCTGAGGTCGCCACCGACCAGGGCATCCGGGTTGAGGTAGCCGAGCAGCAGGTTGGCGTCGGTCACCGTGGCCGCCTCGCCGCCGAGCGCGTAGCAGACCGGGCCGGGGCTGGCGCCGGCGCTCGTCGGGCCGACTTGAATGCCGCCGCCGGCGTCGATCCAGGCGATGCTGCCGCCGCCGGCACCGACCTCGGCGATGTCGATGGTCGGCGCTTGCACCACATAGCCGCCGCCGCGAACCATGCGGTGACCGAGCGCCGCCTCGCCCCCGACCTCGGTCTCCGGCGCCATGGCGTAAGCACCGTCGACGATCATCGCAGCCTTCGCCGTGGTCCCGCCCATGTCGAAGACGATGCTGTTGGGAACGGCGATTCTATCGCCCAGGCGGCAAGCGCCGACGACGCCGGCGGCGGGGCCGGACTCGATCACGAAGATCGGTTTGCGGGCCGCGATCCGGGCGGGCAGGACGCCGCCATTCGACTGCATGATGTTGAGCGGCGCCTGGATGCCGATCTCCTCGAGCCTTGCCTCCAGCCGCTCGGCGTAGCGCTCGATCACCGGCCGTAGGTAGGCGTTGACGACCGTGGTGCTGGTCCGCTCGTATTCCTGGATCTGCGGCACCAGCTCGCTCGACAGCGTCACCGGCAGGTCCGGAAATTTCTCCCGCAACAGCCGTGCCGCGGCTTCTTCGTGGGATGCGTCGACGTAGGCGTTGAGGAAGCAGATCGCCACCGCTTCGACGCCCCGGGCGACGCACTTCGCCCCCACGCGCAACAGCGCCGTCTCGTCCAAGGGGCGAACCACCTCGCCGGCGGCCGAGATCCGCTCGGCGACCTCGAAGCGCAACCGCCGCTCGACCAAGGGTTCTGGTTTGCGGAAGGTGACGTCGTAGAGACGCGGCGAGCGAAAGCGGGCGATTTCCAGAACATCCCGGAACCCCGCCGTCGTTATCAAGCCGACGCGGGCCCCCTTGCCCTCGATGATCGCGTTGGTCGCGACCGTGGTGCCGTGCGCCACCTCGACGATCCGATCGGGCGCGACGCCGGCCTCGGCGAGCAGCGCCCTGACGCCGGCGTCGATGGCACGGCTGTAGTCGTCCGGCGTCGACAGGACCTTCTTGTTGTGGATCGTGCCATCGTCTGCCAGCAACACGATATCCGTGAAGGTGCCGCCGATGTCGATGCCGAGGCGGTGGTTGCTCATTGCGCGCGCGCCCCGGTCTTGCCCCGCCTGAGCGCCGCCGTCGCCTCGCCGTCCAAGAGAAGCGTGTCGCCGTCGACGACGACGCCGTATTCGGTGGCCGCGTGCGACAGCGTCATCTTCTCCTGGCGGACGTCCTCCGCCACCGCTTCCGGGTCGCGTTCGAAGGGATCGCCATAACCGCCCGAACCCGCCATCTCGGAACGGAAGACCTCGTCGCGGCGCATCGCCCGGACGAACTTGGCGGGTGCTTCCTCGGCCACGCCGTCGCGGACGAAATAGGAATGCGAGACCGCGCCGGGCTTGCCGCCGAAGATGCCCCAGCAGGGAAAGAGGTGGCGGTCGGCGCGCTGTTGCACCACGGCATCTTCGGCGAGCAGGCGGTATTGCCGCGCCATGCCGAGCGCGCCGCGATACTTGCCGGGCCCACCGGTGTCGGGCAGGAAGCCGTATTCCTCGATTAGCAGCGGGTTTTCGGCTTCGATGACCTCGACCGGCGTATTCGACAGATTGCCGAGCCAATAGGGCCCGGCATCCTGGCCATCCTGGTCGGGGCCGCCGCCGCGGCCGGTCATGTTGTGGAACTCGACGTGCAGGAACCGCTTGCGGCCCGGGCCGAGGCCGGTCACCGAGAGGCCGAATTCATTGCCGCCGGGGCAGGCCGGCATGGAATCGGGAAAGAGCTTGGCGAGCGCCCCGGTCACCACGGTGCGGACCCGATAGCCGCCCTGGCCACGGGCGCCGAGGGCGGCCGGAAAGAGCGGATTGACCCAACTGCCCTCCGGCGCGATCACGGTGATCGGCCGGTAGAAGCCGGCGTTGTTCGGCGTTTCCGCCGGCAATACCGCGCGGAGCGCGGCAAAGGTGAGCGAAGCGGTGAACCAATAGTTGGTGTGCAAGGCGCCGCCCTTCTGCGGCGAAGTCCCGGTGAAGTCGGCGATGATCTCGTCGCCCGCGACGGTCAGTTTGACGTGGATCTCGATCGGCCCGCCGCCGACCCCGTCGTCGTCGTTCCAATCGGTGAATTCGGCTTCGCCGTCGGGCAGGGCCCGAATACTGTTGCGCACGAAGCGCTCGGTATAGTCGATCAGCGCCGCCATGTAGGTCTTCAGCTCGGCGGCACCATAGGTCTCGACCAGCTTGAGGATTTCCACTTCGCCGGCATCGAGCGCCGCCATCTGGGCGCGGACGTCGCCCAGTACCATGTCGGGAACGCGGGTGTTGTGCTCGATCAGGCGCAACAACGTGTCGTTCGGCTGGCCGCCGACCACGATCTTGCTCGGCGGTATCCGCAAGCCTTCCTGGTGGATCTCGTCGCTATCGGCGGCCTGCCCGCCGGCGACGCGGCCGCCGAGGTCGGTGTGGTGCAGGATCAGGCCGAGGAAGCAGATCCGCTCGCCCTCCCGATGCACCGGCTTGAACATGAAGATGTCGTTCAGATGACTGCCGCCGGCATAGGGGTCGTTGTTGGCCAGGATGTCGCCTGGCCCGATATCGTCGCCGAAATAGTCGAGGCAGCCCCGCAACGCCGGCATCGTGGCGCCGAGATGCCCCGGCAAGGCGAGACCCTGCACCACCATGCTGCCCGCCGCATCACAGATCGAGGCCGAGAAATCCATATTCGCCTTCACCAGCGTCGAGCGGGACGTGCGCAGCACCGACACCATCATGTTGTCGGAGACCATGACCAAGGCGTTCTTGATCAGTTCCAGGCGGATCGGATCGATCATCGGTGACCCTGTCAGAGACGGGAGTGGGAACGACGAGTGGCGAAGCTTACGCCGGCGCCGTCGATCCGATCAAACGCACGGCGCTTACCGGCAATGGCGCGCGACGTAGGCCGCCGCCAGCGGTGAGATTTTTCGCTGTACCAAGGCGATCGTCTCCCGGTTCCCGGCCGACCACAGCCGCGCCGTTTCCATCACGCAAGGCTCCAGGATGCCGTACATCAGACCGACGTGATAAAGCGGCGCATGGACCAGGGCGCGGTGGCGGAAATGTTTCAACTCGTAGGCGGCGTCGACCAACGAGGGGTCGGCGGTCGTCACGTCCTCGATGAAGAGGGCGGCTGGATTCCTGAGCGCCTCCGCGAACATCGGGTCGTCCTCGGCCAGCGACGGCGATTCCTTCTGCCAGCCCCTGTCGACCCTGTCGAGGGCGAATTCCGGCTTGCGTTGCCAGGCGTGCGTCGCCCGCGACCGCCGGCTCAGGGGATCGCGTAGGAACAACACGCAGCGATCGCAATCGAGCGCTTTCGACAAGGCCGCCATCAAATCGTCGAGCAAGCGCTCGGGCACGACATCGCTATCCAACAGCGCGGCCAGGTCGCCGGCCGCGGCGGAGCGATGGTCGTCTGAATGCTGGTGCATCGACCCAGCCTAGGACCGAACGCACCTTCCGACCAGCCGGTTTCTCCGGCCGCCTCGTTTGGCCTATTGTCCGGGGCAGAAACAGTTGCAGGAGACAGAGGCGATGCATCTCGGATTGATCGGCGGGATCGGGCCCGCGGCGACGGAATTCTATTACCGGGGTTTGGTCGCGGCACATGCCGACGAGGGCCGTGCCCTGGATCTCACCATCGTGCAGGCGGAGGCGAGCGATCTGGTGCGAAACCTGACCGCCGGCGACGCCCAGGCACAGGCGGAAGTCTTTCTGCCGCTGGTCGAGCGGCTGGCCGCCGCCGGCGCCGAAGCCGCGGCGGTGACCTCGATGGGCGGGCACTTCTGCATTCGGGAACTGGCCCGGATCTCACCCTTGCCGCTGCTCGACCTGATCCCGGCGATGGCGGCGGCGTTGACAGGGCCAAAGTTCGGCTGGGTCGGGCTTCTGGGCACGCGGGCCGTCATGGAAAGCCATCTCTGGGGCGCCATTCCCACGCTCGAGGTCGTGCTGCCCGAGGGCGACGACCTGGCGGCGACGCACGACGCCTATATCGCCATGGCGACCGCCAGCCGGGTGAGCGAGGCGCAACGGGAGCTGTTCTTCCGGATCGGCGCCGACTTGGTCCAAGGCCGAGGGGCCGAGGTCGTCGTGCTGGCCGGCACCGACCTTTGTCTCGCCTTCGACGGCATCGATTGCGGCTTCCCCGTCGTCGATTGCGCCCAGGTGCACGTCGACGCCCTGGTCAGGGCAACGCTCGGCGATTCACTCGACGGTTAGGTTTCCGCGTCGTCCTCGATCAGCCGCCAGCCTTCATCCGGCTTGAATCGGGGTCCGTGCGAGTCACCCAGCCGTTCCAGCGTCGCCACCACGTCGGCGGGACCACGGCTGCGGGCATAGCGCAACGGGCCACCACGGAACGGCGCGAAGCCGGTGCCGAAAATCATCGCGGCATCGATCAAATCGGGGTCGTCGAGCACGCCCTCGCGCAAGCAGGCGACGCACGTATTCAACAGCGGCAGGATCAACCGGTCGGCCATGGCGTCGTCGGGCTCGGGCCCGGCCGCATCCTTCTTGGGTTTGCCGTCCTCCCACGAATAGAGCCCCTTGCCGGTTTTGCGGCCGAGATCGCCTTTCTCGACTTTTTCGCGCAGCCAGTCCGGCACCTCCACCTGGGCGAGGCCGAGGCTATCTTTCAGCATCTCCGCCACGGCGACGCAGATGTCGAGGCCGACCCGATCGGCCAGCTCGACCGGACCCATCGGCATGCCGAAGGCCTCCGCCGCGGCATCGATGGTCTCCGCCCGGACGCCTTCGTCCAGCATCGCCACCGCTTCCAGCAGATAAGGCGTCAGGGCCCGATTGACGAGGAAGCCCGGCGCGCTTTTCACCGGCACCGGCAGCCGATCGATCTGGCCGCAAAAGGCCCGTGCCGCGTCCAACGTCTCGTGGCCCGCCTGGTCGTGGCTGACCACCTCGACGAGCTGCATTCGGGCGACGGGATTGAAGAAATGCAGGCCGACCAGGCGGCCGGGGTCTCGCAACCCCTCGGCAAGCGCCTCCAGCCGGATGCTGGAGGTATTGGTCGCCAGAATGGCACCATCCTTGAGCCGGGGCACGATGTCGGCAAGGACCTGGCGCTTCAGCTCGAGCCGCTCCGGCACCGCCTCGATCACGATATCGCCGTGCGCCGCGCCGTCGCCGGCGAAATCGGGGATCAGCCGGTCGAGGGCGGCGCGGACCGCGGCAGGCCGGCGCAAGCGCCGGCGATAGAGCACCGCCGCGCGTCCGATCGCGCGGCCGAGCGCGTCGCCATCCCGGTCGGTCAGGCTGACGCGGAGGCCCTGCATGGCACACCATGCGGCAATGTCGCCGCCCATGCTGCCGGCGCCGATGACATGGACATGGCCGAAGCTCCGCGCGCTTTGGCCCAGGCCCCGCAGCCGTTCGCGCAGAAAGAAGACCCGGATCAGGTTCTGCGCCGTCTCGCCGGCGAGCAAGCCCGCGAACGACTCGATCTCCGCCTTTTGCATGGCCTTCCGGCCGCCGCCATGCGCCGCCCAAAGATCCACCAGGGCGAAGGGGGCGGGATAATGCGCTTCCTTCGCCCGTGCCGCCGTCTTGGCGCGGATCCGGCCCGCCACCAACCCGCGCAGCGGGCGCCGTCTGAAGACGAAGCCCTTCAGGCCGCCGCCGCGACGGCGCCGACGGCGGGCGGCAACGGCGGCGCGGACGGCGGCGCCGACATGGCGTTCCTCGCCGACCGCATCGACCAGCCCCAGCGCCTTCGCCTTGGACGCGACCAAGCTCCGCCCCGTCAACATCATGGTCATCGCCTGGACGGGATCGATCAGCCGCGGGGCGCGGACCGTGCCGCCGAGCCCCGGATGCAGACCCAACATCACCTCCGGGAAGCCGAGCTTGGCGCCTTCGACGGCGAAGCGATGATCACAGGCGAGCGCTAGTTCCAGCCCGCCGCCGAGGCAAAAGCCGTGCACCACGGCGATGGTCGGAATCGAAAGTCCCTCCAGACGGTCAACGATTCCATGCGCGCGTTCGACGTGCCGGCGCACCTCCTCGCCGTCGTCGAGGTCTTGGAAGTCGCGCAGGTCGGCGCCGGCCGCAAAGCCCGATCGCTTCGCCGAGCGCAGCACCAGACCCGCGAGATCCGCTGCCTCGACCCGCGCCAGCATCTCGTCCAGTTCCTCCAGCACCGCTTCGGACAGGGTGTTGGCGCTTTCGCCGGCCCGGTCGAGCAGCAGCCAGCCGATGCCGTCGCCGTCGCGGCCGAGCCGCCAGTCCCGGTCTTCGGCCAGCATCTCGGTTTCGCCACCGAGCTCGAGTTCGCGATCCGGCGCGGCTGCCCACGATGTCGCCGTTGTTGCCATCTCGTTCAAACCGTTTCGATCAACATCGCGCCACCCTGGCCGCCACCGATGCATTCGGTGGCGATGCCGCGGCGCTTGCCCGCTTGGTGCAGGGCGTTGACCAGATGCAGGGCGATGCGATTGCCGCTGGTGCCGACGGGATGGCCGAGACTGATGGCGCCGCCGTCGACGTTGAGCCGCTCGTGGCCGATCCGACCGAGCGCGCCGTCGAGGCCCAGCACCTCGCGGCAATAGCTCTCGTCCTCCCAGGCGGCGAGACAGGCGAGTACCTGGGCCGCGAAGGCCTCGTTCAATTCCCAAAGGTCGATGTCGTCGAGGCCGAGGTGCCGGCGCTTCAATATCGCCGTGGCGGCCAGCGTCGGTCCGAGGCCCATCAGCGCCGGGTCCAGCGCCGCCCATGCACTGTCGACGATGCGGGCGCGGGGGCTGAGGCCATGCGCCGCCAGCGCCGCCTCGGAAGCCAGAATCACCCAGGAGGCGCCGTCGGTGATCTGCGAGCTGTTGCCGGCGGTGACTCGGCCGTGCGGCCGCTCGAAGACCGGTTTGAGGCGGGCCAGCTTCTCCACCGACGAGTCGGGACGAACGCCGTCGTCCTCGCGATAGAGGCTGCCGTCGTCGGCGGCGAGCGGTATCACCTCGCCGTCGAGCCGGCCTTCCGCCTGGGCCCGGGCCAGCCTGAGGTGACTTTCGACCGCGTAGGCGTCCGCCGCCGGCCGCGAGATTCCGAAGAGCTGCGCCAACACCTCCGCCGTCTGCCCCATGTTGAGTTCGACGATGGGATCGGTGAGGCCGCGCTCGAGGCCGATCATCGGCTTGAAGAAGCCGGGGCGCAGATCCTTCGCCACCATCGCCTTGGCGATGCCTCCCCTGGCCGCCAGCAGGCGCGCGAACCAATCGACCGCTCGGCGCCGGAACAGAAGCGGCGCATGCGACAGCGCGTCGGCGCCGCCGGCCAGAACCAGATCGGCGCTGCCGTTCTCGATATAGCGGTAGGCGGTATCGATCGACTGCATCCCGGAGCCGCAGTTGATCTGCACCGTGAAGGCGGTCGTGGCTTCGCCCAGGCCGAGCCTGAGGGCGGCAATGCGGGCCGGGTTCGTCTCTTCGGCGACGACGTTGACGCAACCCAGGATCGCCATGTCGAAGGCATCGGCGGCGAAGGGCTGGCGCAGCAGCAGGGCCCGGCCGCACTGGACCGCGAGATCTACCGGGGTGAAGGGGCCGGGCCGGCCGCGTGCCCGGAGGAAGGGCGTGCGCGCGCCGTCGACGATGTAGACCGGCCGGCCGGCCTCCCGCCGCGGCTCACCCGGGCTCTCTGGTGGCTGTTCGGCCATGGGGCGCCTTTCGCCAGCCGTTTTCCAAGCTTCGCGTCGCGCGTCGGCTCGATTGAGGGCCGATTTGCCCGGCGCGTCAACCGTCCGGGGTCTGCGTGCTGGGCCAGGGTTGGTCCTTGATCTATCTCATATGGCGGAACCGCGTTCCGAGCTAGTATTCGAGATCGGTAAAGCACACGTCGAACAGGGGGATAGGCTGGATCCATGAACATGCCGCTGGAGATCGTCTTCGAGGGGATCGAGCCGTCGCCGGCCCTCGAACACCTGATCCGCGAGGAAGCGGAGAAGCTGTCGCAAATTTACGACCACATCGTCTCGGCCCGCGTCGTCTTTGCGGCACCCCACCACAACCATCACAAGGGCAACGTCTACGCCATCCGCATCCACCTGTTGCTGCCGCACCAGAAGGATGTGGCGATCAGCCGCAACCCCGGTGCCGACCATCGCCACGAGGACGCGCATCTGGTGATCCGGGACGGTTTTCGCGCGGCCAGGCGGCGGCTCAAGGATCGGACCAAGCGACGGCGCGGTCAAGGCGCATGAGGCGCCGCCGACCGGCCGGGTCGTCCGGCTCTTCCCCGAAAAGGGCTATGGCTTCATCGAGACCGCCGACGAGCGCAACATCTATTTCCATCGCAACAGCGTGCTCACCGGCGATTTCGACCGGCTCGAGGTCGGCACCGAGGTCCGCTTCGCGGAGGAGCTGGGCGAGGCCGGCCCCCAGGCCAGCACCGCCCACGTCCTCGGCAAACGCCACCCGGGCTGAAGCGGTACTGTTCCGGGCTCGTCATGGGGGTTAGGCTGTTCGGCCTCGGTTACTCGGAACTCGGGGGAGGCGCCATGAAATTCGCCCTGCATTTCGCCAACGTCACGCTGCCGGACCCGGACGGCGCCAAGCGCCTGGCCCGGGCGGCGGAGACGGCCGGTTTCGAATCGCTGATGGTGGTCGAGCACGTCGTGTGGCCGACCGACTATGCCTCGGCCTATCCCTATGCCGCCGACGGCCGGCTGCCGGGCGGGCCGGAGACGGCGATGCCGGACCCGCTGATCTGGCTCGCCTGGGTCGGTGCCGCCAGCGAGCGGCTGCGCCTCCTGACCGGCGTGCTGGTGCTGCCGCAACGGAACCCGCTGGTTCTGGCCAAGGAGGTCGCGACGCTGGACTATCTGACCGGCGGGCGGGTCGAACTCGGCATCGGCGTCGGCTGGCTCCGCGAGGAATTCGAGGCCTTGGGCGTGCCCTTCGAGCGGCGCGGCGCCCGGGCCGAGGAGTATATCGGCGCCATGCGCGCGCTCTGGGCCGGCGACGACGCCGGCTTCGAGGGCGAGTTCGTGCGCTTCCGGGGGATGAGCTGCAACCCGAAGCCAGCCGCCGGTAGGGTACCGATCCACATCGGCGGCCATTCCAAGCCGGCGGCCCGGCGGGCCGGGCGGATAGGCGACGGCTTCTTTCCGGCGATCGGGGCCCAGATGGATATCGCGCCACTGATCCGGCTGATGCGCGAGACCGCGGCGGCGGCGGGCCGCGATGCGAGTGAGATCGAAGTGACGACCGGCTGTCCGGCGGCCCTGCCGGGTGCCGACGGCGATCCACTCGCCGCCGTCGCCGAGCGCGCCCAGGCGGGCGTCGACCGGGTCGCCCTGCCGATCACCGCCTTCCTGCCGGACCTGGAGGCGAGCCTGGCCGCCTTCGGCGAGGAAGTGATCGCCAAGAGCGGCGGTTAAGGCTCCATCTACTTGCGCGCGGTGGGGAGGCGCCAGGAATAGTCCTTGCTGCTGCCGTCACTATTGCCACCGTTTCGGTCTCGTTCTCGGGCGGCGGTCCGGACGGCGCCGGCCAGGAAACGCTCGAAGACCCGGGCGGTGGCCCGGTTCAGCGCCTCGATGGAAGCCTGGACGCTGTCGTCGGCGGCGGCGCTTTCGATGCCGTAGCTGTCGGCGACGACGATGGCGCCATCGGCGAGCCGGACCAGCACCAACTCCAGCTCGACGGCGACACGGGGCGGGCCGCCGCCGATCAGCCGTTCCAGGCGCTTGGCCTTGCCGGCGAGCCGGTAGTCGGCCTTGATCCGCATCTCCGGCGTCACCACCGATTCGGCGATGCCGCTGCGGCGCAGGTAGGCCACCATCTGGTCCTGCAGCATCCGGGTCGGCGCGTCGGTCCAGTAGTGGTAGTCGTGCTGCTGCACCTCGTGCGATTTGCCGCTCTGGCTATAGAGCAGCGGCCGTTCGTGCAGCAGCCCTTCGGCTTGAAGCGGCTCGATCGTGAGAACGCCCGGCAACAGCGCTTGGCGGCTCGTCTCGGCGGGACCGGAAACCACCAGGCGGTAGAAGTGATCGCGCGGCACCGGCGGAGCGGCGCCGAGACAGCTGGCCAGCAACGGCGTTACGAAAAGGATCGCCAGCAAGGGGCGCATACATAGTTTCATTGGTCGTCCCTCCGGATCAGGGAGAAGGTGGGTTCGTCCTTGACTTTCTTGACTTCCGGGCGCGGCGAGCTGTCCAGCAGCAATCCCGGATTCTGGCGAATGAGACGGCTGAACTCGTTCATGTTGCGGGCGGCACCGGACAGGTTGTGGTTGATTGAATCGATGTTTCGGGCGATCGCCTGCAGGGTATAGCGGGCGTCCTCGACGGCGGCGCCGACCTTGCTCTCGTTGGCCTCGATGATCCGCGCCAGGCCGGCGACGACGCCGTCGACCCGGCGAAGCGTGCCTTGCACGTCGGTGCTGATCTGGACCAGCCGGCGCGAGACCACCTCGACGTTGCCGATCGCCCTCCCGACGCCCTCGACGTTGCGGTCCGACAACAGCTTCTGGACCTGCTCGGCGGATCGGTTCAACTGCCCGGCGAAGACCAACAGCTCGGCCGTGATCTCCGGCACCTGACTTTCCAGGTTCTCGGCCGTGCCGGCGACCGAGCCGAGGATCGCCTTGACGTCGTCCCGCAGTAGCCCGTCCGCGTTCGCCACCAGGCCGGAGACCCGGGCCAGCAGGTCGCGCACATCCTTGCGCGCGATCTCTCCGATGTCGGCGGCGACGTCGGAGAGGGCCTGGAACATGTCCTCGGTCGGCGCGCAGATGATATGCTCGCCCGGCGCCAGGGTGGCCTCGGCCTCGCCCTGGCGGATATCCAGCGTCTTGGCACCGAGAAAATTGGAGCTGGCGACGCGGGCGATACTGTCGGTCGGGATCCGCCAGCCCCGCTCGACGCTGACCTCGATCTGGAACCGCGTCGTCTTCGCTTCGACCAAGAGGCCGATCTCTTCGACCTGGCCCACCGGATAGCCCTCGAAGCGGACTTGGGTCCCGAATTTGATATCGGCGACGTTGTCGAGGACGATGAAATAGCTGTCGCGCGCCACGGAACGACCGCTGAGCGCCACCGCCGCGACCAGGGTCATCGCCCCCATGGCGAGGACGAAGACACCGACGATGGCATAGTTCAGTCTTTGGCTGCGCATCGGACTATCTCACCTCTCGACCGTCGTCGGCCCCGGTCAGACGCCGGAGGTAGGTCGACCGGTCGACTTCGACTTCCTCGATGCGGCGGTTCAGGAGGCTTTGGACGCGCGCGTTGTCGGAAGCGCGGACGCCCTCGATGTCGTCGACCAGCAGGATCCGGCCCTGGTCCAGCACCGTGATCCGGTCGGCGATCTGGAAAGCGCTCTCGAACTCGTGCGTGACCACCACGATGGTCATTCGCATGGCGTCGCGAAGCTGCAGGATAAGCTCGTCAAGCGCCGCCGAGACCACCGGGTCGAGGCCGGCGGAGGGTTCGTCGAAGAACAGCAGCTTCGGGTCCATGGCGATGGCGCGGGCCACCGCCGCGCGTTTCAACATGCCGCCCGACAGCTCCGAGGGCATCAGATCGCCGGCGCCCGCCAGGTTCACCACCTCGAGCTTGAGCCGGGCCATGATCGCCATGGTCTCGGGATCGAGCGCGGTGTGCTCGCGGAGCGGCAGCATGATGTTCTCCAGCACGGTCATCGAACTGAAGAGGGCGCCGCCCTGAAAGGCGACGCCGATCTGGCGACAAAGTCGGCGCATCTCGGCCGCGCTGGCGTCGGTGATGTCGTGGCCCAGCAACTCGACCCGGCCCCGGCTCGGTTTCTCGAGACCGACCATGTGGCGCAACAGCGTCGACTTGCCCGAGCCGCTGCCGCCCATGATCACCATGATCTCGCCCTGCCGGATCTCGAGGTCGATCCCGTCGAGAACCCGGCGCTCGCCGTAGCGGGCCTCGAGACCCTGGACTCGGACGACGCTCTCGCAAGCCGCTTCCTCCGGGGAAACCGGGGGCTCGATACGCTTCGCCTCGGCGACCATGGCGATCACCCGGCCGTCACGACGAAAGCGAAGAGCATGTCCGCCAGGATGATCGCCGCGATCGATTGCACCACCGCGCGCGTCGTCATTCGCCCAACCCCCTCGGCGCCGCCCTCGGCCATGGCGCCGTTGACCGAGGAGATGACGGCCACCAGGGTGGCGAAAAGGGCGCTCTTGGCCAGGCCGTGCGCCAGGTCGTTCAGCGAGAGCACGGCGACGACATCGGCGATATAGGCCTCGAAGCTGGTGCCGAGGGTCGCCGTCACGAAGACCCTGGCGGCGGCCAGCGCCATCAGATTGGCCCACATGGTGAGGCAAGGGACCACGATCATCATGGCGAGAAGCGCCGGCGCCACCAGAAATCTCACCGGCGAGATCCCGATCACCCGGAAGGCGTCGATTTCCTGGTTGATCAGCATGGTGCTGAGCCGGGCGGCGAGCGCCGAACCGGAGCGCCCCGCGATCAGGATGCCGACGATCAGCGGCGCGAACTCCCGCACCACGGAAAGCGAGATGCCGACGGTCGCGAAGGATTCCGCACCGAACAGGCTCAGGCTGTAGAGACTCTGGATCGCCAGCATCATACCGATGGTCGCGGCCAGGATCGAGACGATGGGAATCGCCTCGATGCCGACCTGCAACATCTGCTGCACGACCGCGTCCACGCGCACCGGTTGCTGGCGCGAACGGCCGCGGACGATCCAGAAAATCGCCTCGCCGAATAGCGTGCCGGCGAAACCCACCTCGGCGGCACCGCCGACGACCCGCCGACCGACGATTTCGGCCACTTTCAACATCGGCCCGGCCCTCAGCCCGCCGCCAGGGCGGCGCCCAAATCGGCGTGGATGGTGAAGACCTTGTCGAGACGGGCCAATTCGAAGACCCGGTGTGCTTCCGGGCTGACCGCGATCAGGTCGAGGCCGGTGCCGCCGCGGTCGGCGCTTTGCAGGGCTTCGATCAAGCTGGCGATGCCGGAGCTGTCGATGTAGCTGACCGCCGAAAGGTCGACCAGCACGTCGCGCCCGCGCGCGGTGCAGTCGAGCAGCAAGCGCCGGACCTGAGGGGCGCGATCGAGGTCGATCTCCCCCTCCAGCCGGATCACCAGTTTGCCGTTCTCTTCTCGGATATCGTTGCTCATGTCGGCAGCTTCGACTTCTTGGTCATCTGCAGGACGTTGCCGGGTCCTTGGGTGGGGGGAGAAAGTCGGCCGTATCCATGATCTCGCGGAGGAAATGGGTTCCGAGACCATGGGGTCGTACATCGTCGAGTTCACGCGGCTTGATCGTCTTCGGATCGATCGCCGGCGCGAAATCGGCGACCCGCACGACGATTCCGTCCGGATCGCGCAGCAGAACCAGAACGATGTCGCCCTTTTCGGGCCCGGCATAGGCGTGTCGAATAACGTTCTGGCAGACCTCGCCGACAGCCAGGACAATGTCCCGCGTCGTCGTCTCGTCGAAACCGCAAAGCCGTGCCGCCGAACGCACGCTCCGTCGCACCAGCGCCATTTCCCCCGCGTGTGCCGGAAACCGCAGATCCAGCAGTCGGTCGTCCGCCGCCGCCGTCATCGCCCGATCCCCCCGGTTCGCAAAGGCGTGGGCACCGTGTCACATTCGGAGCCGTCGATGCCGGTGTGGCGGAACCAGGAATCGTCGATGGCGAGGACGGTGAGATCGTCGCGCGCGACCCAGCCGCCTTCCTGGTCGAGCACCTCCAAGATCATCTCCAGCCGCCGGGCCGGACTTTCCATCGCGAAAACCTCCACCAACTGGATCAGGCCATCGACCCCGAGCAGCTCGCCGTCGCCGTAGCGATACTCAGTCAGCCCGTCCGAGAAGACGTAGAACTCGCCGCCGTCGAGCTCGATCTCCTCGTCGGCAAAGGGTGTGGAGGGCAGGATGCCGAGCGGCGGCGAGGCTGCCGGATAGGTGTCATAGGCGCGATCGGGCCGACGCAGCAGAGGCGGCTCATGGCCGGCATTGGCGAAGACGATCCGCCCGCTCCGAGGTTGGTAGAGGCCCGCGACCATGGTCACGAACATGCCCTTGGTCGCGGTTTCGCAAAGCTCCGCGTTTACCGCGGTCAGCAGTTCGGCGGGTGATTCGATACGCTTGCTGAGACAGCGGAAGAGACTGACGGTCTTCGCCATCAGAAGGGCCGCGTTGATCCCCTTGCCCGAGACATCGCCGAGCGAGAAGGCGATCCGATCGTCGTCCGGCTGGTAGAAATCGAAAAAATCACCCGACAGCTTGCGAGCCGGTAGATTGACGCCCCAGATCGGCAGATGGTCGGGAAGCGAGTTGGGCTGCAGGCTCTGTTGCAACTCGGCGGCCCGCTCCAGGTCGCGGCCGATCCTCTGTTGCGCCGCCAGATAGTCCTCGACCCTGGATTTCGCCAGCGCCAAACTGGCGACCCGCGACAGAGCCTGCAGGAACCAGGTCTCGGCTTGGCTCAAGGTCTCGGCATCGGGTCCAATGGTCACTTCGATCGTCGCGTAGGGCTCGTCGCCGTCCCGAACCACGAGCCAGGGATCGAGCCTGTCGATGCCGAGCAACTCAGCCACTTCCGGCAACGCCGCCTCGAGGGCCTCGAGCGGATCGTCCGCGACCGCCAAGCGATCGCTGGTCTCACCAATGAAGCGCAGTCGCGCGGCGTCGCGCGCGAGATCTCCCTGGTTTTCCCGATGCGGCGGGTTCGACATTCGTTCGGCAATCAGCGGTTTCGAGGGCTTTGTGCCGGCCATGCTATTCGCCAATGGTTAACAACACCTTGGATCGTCGGCACCGATCCCAACACCATCGAATATCGACGTTGGGGACATGACGGCCACGACCGTCGTCATCGGCTTCACGATCCGCTAAACTCAGTTCCGAGAACCGAGTCGGCTGAGGCTTTCAAGGCAGGAAAGGGTGTCGAAAATGGCGAGGACGAAGGCAGCCGCGAAGATCAACGAGCGGGCCTTGACCAAGGGCGAATTGCGCAAATTGAACGCGCTGAGGAAGTCGATCGGCGAGGAGGTCGGCGAAAAGGCTTTTCTCGAATGGTTCCGGAAGAAATCGGACAAGGCCATGTCGGTGACGCGAGACCGCAACGCAGAGCGCATTCTGGCGGCATTGCAGCCCTTGATCGACGCCGGCGAACTGACGATCCGGCGCGGCGGTTACAGAATTCGCCGGGGCCGGGGTCGGGTCATCGTGGAGCCGGCCCGGGAAGAATAGAGGGCGCCGCGCCGGATCACCGGGCCTTGCGGACGGGAGAGAAGCCACCGATGCACCCGCCGCCGTCCACGCCGCTTCTCTTCCGACCGATCACGATCCGCGGCGTGACGGCGCGGAATCGGATCGTGGTCTCGCCGATGTGCCAATACGCCTCCGACGAGGGTGGGCCCGGCGACTGGCAGCTGATGCACCTCGGCCGCCTCGCCGTCGGCGGCGCCGGCATCGTTTTCGGCGAGGAGACCGCGATCGAGGCGCGCGGACGCAAAAGCTACCGTTGCGCCGGTATCTGGAACGACGGCCACGTCCCGAAATATCGCCGGATCACCGATTTCATTCGCCAGCAGGGCGCGGTGCCGGCGATCCAGCTGGGACATTCGGGACGCAAGGCCTCCTGCCATCCGGCGACCCTCGACTGGGTGCCGCTCACCGACGCCGACGCGGCTTCGGGCAACCCGCCCTGGCAGGGCCTGGCGCCGAGCGCGCTGGACCAGCTGCCGCGCCGTTTCACGCCGAAGGCGATGGACCTGGACGATATCCGCGCCGTGCTGGGCGCCTGGGGCGAGGCGACCCGGCGCAGTCTCGATGCCGGCTACGAGATTTGCGAAATCCACGGGGCGCACGGCTATCTGATCCACCAGTTCCTGTCGCCGGTCAGCAATCGGCGGAACGACGCTTACGGCGGCGACCGGGCCGGGCGGATGCGGTTCGCGCTCGAGGTGGCGGAGACGGTGCGGGCCGCCTGGCCGGCGGAAAAGCCGCTCTTCTTCAGGGTCTCCGCCGTCGACGGCGAGGGCGGTCTCTGGAATCTCGACGACACGGTGGCGCTGGCCCGGGCCCTGGCCGAACGCGAGGTCGATTTGATCGACTGCTCGTCGGGCGGCATCACCGGTGCTTCCGAAATGCCGATGCTGCCCCGCGTACCCGGCTACCAGGTCGGCTTCGCCGAACGCGTCAAGCACGACGTGGGAATCATGACCATGGCGGTCGGCATGATCACCGAGGCAGATCAAGCCGAGGCGGTCCTTCGCGACGGCAAGGCCGATCTGGTGGCGATCGCGCGCGAATTGCTCTGGCATGCCGATTGGCCGGCGCATGCGGCCAAAACGCTCGGTCTCGACGACCCCTATGGCCAGATGCCGCACGAATATGCCTATCGGCTGCGTCGGCGCGAAGCGGCCAAGGAGATGTCGATCAACCGGGGCGGCGCCGAGAGCAAGGCGGCACTGCGCGACCTGCTGGGCGAATGACGAGGGGGTGATGCTCGCGGCCGAGACCGGAGACCCTCACGCGTAACCGAAACGCTGCTCCATCTCGGTGATGGCGGCATCAGTGATCTCGACGATGCGGCCGACCTCGGCCTCGGTGATGCAGAGCGGCGGCGACAGCGAAATGACGTCGCTCGACCGGGTCAACAGGCCGCGGTTCTGCAAGCCCTCGGTCAGGGCCTTCAGTTCTTCGCCCTATTCCTCGAACTTGGCCTTCGTCGCCTTGTCCTTGACCAATTCGACGCCGGCCAACAGGCCGAGGCCGCGAACGTCGCCGACGGTCGGGTGGCTTCGCAGGGCTTCCAGGCCGTCCATCAGCAGCCGGCCCATCCGGGCGGCGTTCTCGACCAACCCCTCGTCCTCGATGATTGCCAAATTGGCCAGTGCGGCGGCGCAGGCGGCGGCGTGGCCGCCGTAGGTCAAGAGATGCGAGAGCCGGTTGTCGCCCTCGAAGGCGGCCATCACGCTTGGCCGGCACATCACCGCGCCGATCGGCGCATAGCCGCTGGAGAGGCCCTTCGCCATGGTCATGATGTCGCCGACCAGGTTCCAATGCTCGGAGGCGAACATCTTGCCGGTGCGCCCGAAGCCGTTGATCACCTCGTCCGTGATCAGCAGCACGCCATGGGTATCGCAGATCTGGCGCAGTCGGGGCCAATAGTCGTCCGGCGGCACGGCGATACCGTTCGAGGCCGAGATCGGCTCGGCGATCACCGCGGCCACCGTCTTCGGGTTCTCGTATTCGATGATCTGGCCGATCTGATCGGCGCAAAGCACGTCGCAGGCCGGGTGGCTATGGCGGAAGTCGCAGCGATAGCAATAGGGTGGCGAGGCGTGCAGGACGCCATGCATGAAGGGGCTGTGATAGGGCTCCGACATCGGCCGGGTGCCGCTGACGCTCATGGCACCGTAGGTGGCGCCGTGGTAGGAGCCGCGCCGGCCGATGATCTTCGAGCGTTTCGGCTCGCCGTTGTGATAGTGGAACTGGCGGGCGATCTTGATCGCCGATTCCACCGCCTCCGAGCCGCCGGAGCAGAAGAAAGCGGTCGAGAGGTCGCCCGGCGTGATCTCGGCCAGCCGGGTCGCCAACTGGATCGCCGGGATCGTCGTCGCCTGGGTCGAGCTGGCATAGGCGAGCGTCGTCGCTTGGCGCGCCATCGCCTCGCCGATCTCGGCCCGGCCATGGCCCACGTTGACCAGCCAGAGCCCGGCCAGCGCGTCGATGAATTCGTTTCCGTCGATGTCCCGGACGATGCATCCCTTGCCCTCGACCAGGATCCGTTTGCCGCTGTCGGCGGCCAGCGCCCGGTAGGCCGAGGCGTGCATCAGGATGTGATCGTTGCCGGCGGCCCTGAGTGCTGCCTGGTTCGAGGCGGCGGGCGTCCTGGTCTCGGTGACGGTGTCGGTCATGGCTTCCTCATCCTCCCCTGTCGTCGTTACCTCCGGCCCGAGGCGGCGGCATCTTCGCAGCCCCGGGCAGCGGAGGCAAAGCTGAATTGGCGGTTTCCTTGTACGGCCCGCCAGCGACGTTAGGCGTTCCTAATGCAGTCTTGCTATGATCAGCGCTATGGTCGGCGACACCCGGCACCTCTTGGAAAGCGAGCATCCGGCAATGGATTTCGAAACCCTGGTTCGCGAAAGAAGAAGCATCCGCGGCTACAAACCCGACCCGGTGCCGAAAGAGGTGATCCACGAAATCATCGAGATCGCCAAGGGCGCGCCGTCGTCGATGAACACGCAGCCCTGGTTCTTCCATGTCGTCACCGGCGAGCCGCTGGAGCGGATCCGCCGGGGCAATACCGAGCGGATGCTGGCCGGGGCCAAACCCCAGCGCGAGATCCCGGTCCGCGACGGCTATGAAGGCATCTATCGCCAGCGCCAGATCGAGGTCGCGATCCAGCTTTTCCAAGCCATGGGCATCGCCCGCGACGACAAGGAAAAGCGCCAGGACTGGGTGATGCGCGGTTTTCGCCAGTTCGATGCACCGGTCTCGATCGTCGTGACCTACGACAAATCGCTGGAGCCCGCCACGATCAGCCACTTCGACCTGGGCGCCGTGACCTATGGCCTGGTCCTGGCCGCCTGGACCCGGGGCCTCGGCACGGTGATCAACGGCCAGGGCATCATGCAATCCGACGTGGTGCGGGAACATGCGCGGATTCCCGCGACGCAAAGCATCATGACCTGTGTCGCCATGGGCTATCCGAACGACGATTTTTCCGCCAACCAGGTGAAATCGAAACGGACCCCGAACGACGACATCGTGACCTACGTCGGCTTCGACGGCGATTGATCGTTCCGGCCTTCGCCACGGCTAGCGCTGCGTTCGGCCGAGGCAGCGTCATCCTCGCCGACCCCGGCGATGGTCGGCCTTCCTGGCGGCGACGAGCATTCGAGAATCTGGCCCGGCAGATCTGGGTGTGGCAGAGGAGCGACGAAGCGTTGTTCGGTATGAAGACATAGTCTCGCCTGATAGACGCTTTCATGGCTACTTAACAGATCATATGATACTAATGTGTGTGTGTGTTTCCTGCCCGTAGTGCCGAGGCGCGCAAACGACCTCCTTGGCGGAGCGACACGGGCCATGCGATTGCCGGTCGGCGGCAGGCTCGAAAATGGTACCAGTTCAGAATACCTCCCCGATAAGAACTCAGCTTCTCTACATGACCCTCGTGATGACGGGTGTCGCGCTTACGGTCGCGGGACTTTCGATCTGGTTTCTCTACAATGCGGCTTTCGAGGAGGAAAAGGCACGTCTCGCCGAAGCAGCCCAGAGCCAGGCGCGGTTGATCGAGGCGGTCGCCCGATTCGATGCCAAGTACAGCCAAAAGGATCACGCCGAGGGCGCCGCCGCGGCGACTCTCGGTCAGGTTGCCGAGGCTCACGAGAACTATGGCGGCTTTGGCGCGACCGGTGAATTCACACTGGCCAAACGTCAAGGCGATCAAATCGTCTTTCTCCTACGCCATCGTCATTTCGATCTCGAAAGACCCAAGCCGATTTCCTGGCATGCGAAGACGGCGAAACCGATGCGCCTCGCTCTCCAAGGGTTGTCTGGCATCATCGTGGGACCGGATTATCGAGGCGTGACCGTATTGGCGGCGCATGAGCCGGTGGCGATCTTAGATTTGGGCATCGTCGCCAAGATCGACCTGGCGGAGATCCGGGCACCGTTCATCAAGGCGACAACCGTCAGTGCGGCCGGTGGCATTCTCGTCATACTCATTGGCGCCGTCCTTTTTCGACGGGCAATGGTTCCGTTGCTGGAACGGGAACGGGTCGAAGCGGCGCTGCGCGAAAGCGAAAACAAATTCAAGAACCTTGTCGAAGGATCACACCAAGGTTTTATAATCACGTCCAGAAATCGCAAGGCCTTGTTCTGCAATCAGGCCGGTTCGGATATTTTTGGTTACGCCTGCCCGCAGGAAATGCTCGAGTTGAGCGATAGCTTCGAATTGATTGGGCCACACGATCGCGACCGATTTGCCGAATATCGTGAAGCTCGAATGCGAGGCGATGATATGTCGTCGGTGTTCGAGTTCGAAGGTTTGCGAAAAGACGGCAAGGGCGTTCAAATTCAATCGACACAAACCTTTCTGGACTGGGAAGGCGAGGCCGCCATCCAATACGCGGTTATCGACATTACCGAGCGCAAACGAGACGAGGAGGAACTCAAGCTCCGTGATCGCCAACTCTCCGAAGCCCAGCGTATCGGCCACACGAGTCATTGGACGCTCGACCTTGCAACGGGTCGCTTCGTGGCGTCCAAGGAACTGAGTCGCATATATGGCTTCGATCTTGATGCCGAGCTTTCCTTGGAGATGTTGGTCGCGGCGATCCACGAGGAGGATCGGGACTGGGCAAATAGTAATCGCGCCGGCGCTATCGAGGAGAATCGCGGTTATGACTTTTCATTTAGAATCAAACGGCCCGGCGGAGAAGTTAGATTCGTCGAAGGCCGAACCGAGCCGATACTGGATTCTGGTGACCAGGTCACCGGTTTTTTCGGCATCACTCAAGACGTAACCGAGCAGAAGCAGCGCGAGGAGCAGCTTCGCCAGGCCCAGAAGATGGAGGCGATCGGCCAGTTGACCGGCGGCGTCGCGCACGATTTCAACAATCTGCTGGCCATTATCCAGGGCAATATCTCGTTCCTGGACCGAAAGCT
>PVBE012121523.1_pt1 | contig 21942 bp, 21 predicted proteins | sample 1631181 | NCBI WGS metagenome assembly PVBE01 (sample SAMN08397723, study PRJNA350692) | Marine metagenome, whole genome shotgun sequencing project. | isolation source: water | place: Pacific Ocean | collected 2012-04 | reverse complement strand
TGACGATAGGGGTGCAGGGTATGAAGTCATAGAAGGTGATACAGACGCATCTATCGTTATTCCCTATGCAGACACGCAAAATCTACATAAAGACGCAAGGAAAGTCGGGAGACAGGAACAGAACGCAAAAAAAAAGCAGTTGGGGTAGAGGATGATGGTAAAATATCAACTTACCACCGTTCCCCATCAATCCATCACCGTGGAGTAGGGGCGGGCTGGGCTAGGACTCGGCCGCCGCGACGCTGCCGGCGGCCGACGGATTGACGGCGTTCACGAGCTTCCCGTTCAGCAGATAATCGGCCATTTGACCGGCGATGGCGGAGGCCAGCCGTTCCTGCCCCTCGACCGTGCCGGCGCCGATGTGGGGCGTCGCGATCACCGGGTCGAGCTCGAACAGCGGATTGCCGAGCGCCGGCTCTTTGGCGAACACGTCGAGCGCCGCCGCGGCCACCCGGCCCTGGCGTATCGCCGCGGCGAGATCGTCCTCGACGATCAATCCACCGCGCGCGCAGTTGACGATGCGCACACGCTCCCGCGTCTTGCGCAGCGCCGAAGCGTCGATCATGCCTCGTGTCTCGTCCGTGAGGGGTGCGTGCAGGGTGATGAAATCGGAGCGCTTGAGTAGCGGGCCCAGTGCCACCTTCTCGACCCCGTGCTCCGCCATGCGCGCTCGGGCAACGTAGGGATCGGTCGCCAGTACTCGCATCCTCAGACCCTGCGCAAGCCCGGCGACCGCGCTGCCGATTCGTCCCAGGCCGACGATGCCGAGCGTCTTGGCGGAGAGCTCGACCCCGAGGAACCCCCCTTTCTCCCATTTGCCTGCCCGCAGCCCGCGATCGGCGGCAGGTACCTGGCGGGCGGCGGCCAACAGGAGCGCGATCGTCAGCTCGGCCGTCGCCGTGGTCGTCGCCTCGGGGGCGTTCGTGACGACGATGCCCCGGGCGGTCGCGGCGGCGACATCGATGTTGTCGACGTCGACCCCGGCGCGGCCGATGACTTTGAGTGCGACCGCCGCCTCCAAGGTCTCCGCGGTCAGCTTGGTCGCCGAACGTACGACGATGCCGTCGTAGCCGCCGATGCAGGCCAAGAGCGATTCGGGGCCGAGATCGATGCGCTCGTCGACCGCGATGCCGCGGGCGCGGAACAAAGCCGCTGCGCCGGGGCTAACGGCGTCGGCGATGAGAACTCTGAGCATCGCGACGGGGCGCGTCGCTGGCTCCTGTGGGATCGGGCTACTCGGCGGCCACCGGAGGCAACCCCGCGAGCGCCATGGCAAGTTCGCCCTCATCGTAGGTCTGGTCGGTCAGCTTGCCCGCCGCGTAGTCGTCGTAAGCCTGCATGTCGAAGTGGCCGTGACCGCACAGGTTGAACAAGATGGTGCGGGCCGTCCCCTCGGCCTTGCACTTCAGCGCCTCGTCGATTGCCGCCTTGATCGCGTGATTGGCTTCGGGCGCCGGCAGGATGCCCTCGGCGCGGGCGAAGGTGACCCCGGCCTCGAAGCACTCGGTCTGATGGTAGGCCACCGCCTCAATGTGGCCTTCGTCGTGGAGGTGGCTGACCAGCGGCGCCATGCCGTGGTAGCGCAAGCCTCCGGCGTGGAACCCCGGCGGCACGAAGGTCGAGCCCAGGGTGTGCATCTTCACCAGCGGCGTGAGATGGCCGGTATCGCCGAAGTCGTAGGCGTACTTGCCGCGCGTCAGGCTGGGGCAGGCCGCCGGCTCCACCGCCACCAGGCGCACGTCGGCCCCGCCGCGCAGCTTCGCACCGATGAAGGGGAACGCGAGGCCCGAGAAGTTCGAACCGCCGCCGGTGCAGCCGATCACGATGTCGGGCGCGTCGCCGGCCAGCTCCATCTGCTCCATCGCCTCCTGGCCGATCACGGTCTGGTGCAAAAGCACGTGGTTGAGGACCGAGCCCAGCGCGTAGTTGGTGTCCTCGTTGGTGGCCGCGACCTCGACCGCCTCGGAGATGGCGATACCGAGGCTTCCGTTGGTTTCGGGGGTCTCGGCCAGAATCGCGCGCCCGGACTGAGTCTCCTCCGAGGGGCTCGGCACGCAGCGCGCGCCGTAACTCTCCATCATCGCCCGCCGATAGGGCTTTTGCTGGTAGCTGACCTTGACCATGTAGACGTCGATCTCGAGGCCGAAGACGGCGCCCGCGAAGGCCAGCGCCGATCCCCATTGGCCGGCCCCGGTCTCGGTCGAGATGCGGCGGATGCCGGCTTCCTTGTTGTAGAAGGCCTGGGCCAGCGCGGTGTTCGGCTTGTGGCTGCCGACCGGGCTCCCGCCCTCGTACTTGTAGTAGATCTTGGCCGGGGTATCGATCGCCCGCTCCAGGCGCCGCGCGCGATGCAAGGGCGTGGGCCGCCATTGGCGATAGACCTCGCGCACCGGTCCCGGTATCTCGATCTCGCGCTCGGTGCTGACCTCTTGGCCGATGAGCGCCATCGGGAACAGCGGCGACAGGTCGTCGGGTCCGACCGGCTGTTTGGTGCCCGGGTGCAAGACCGGCGGCGGGGGCCCGGGTAGATCGGCCATGATGTTGTACCAGGCCGTAGGCACGCGGTCTTCGCCAAGCTGGTATTTGATCGTCTCGCCCATATCGCCCTCCCACTGTATTCGTGCGATCAAGGCTATCACGGGCGGCATCTCCAATCGACTCGCTGCCGCATCGAGGGGATAACGCTCGACGGCGTGGGGACCGCCGCATAAAGTGTGCGCATGCATACGGTCCTCACCTTCGCCGCGCCCATCGAGGCGCAAGTCCAGTTCGTCGAGGAAACCGCGCCCGAGGAAATCGTCGGCGCGACGGTAGCCCGCATTCGCGAAGGGGCGACCGCGTAAGAGTTGGTGCGATCCGCGGTGCTTGCGGTCAGCCGCTCGACCGAGTTACCGCGCGATCATCACGGGGGCCCCGTTCACCCGGTATCCGGCGCCTATTCGATCCTCGACGCGGCGGCGCGCCTGGAAGGCGATTGGGCGCTCATGCCCACCGTGCACGCGGTAGCGCTTGCCAACAAGCACGTGCATTCGCCAAGCATGGGGCCATACATCATGCCCGAGATCGGGCTGGCCGAGGCCAATGGCGGCGACGAGGCGCTGGCACGAGAGTTCGAGGTTGCGATCCGCGAGTTGCGTCCCAGCCTGGCCGAACGCATGTTGCAGCGGCTCTTGCAGACGCAGTCGCCGGCGGCGGTTCTCGATCTCTTGCTGCCGGTGGCGATCCGGCGCAATCCCTTCGACGATCACTATCTGTTGTATCCGATCTTCGCGGCGCGCACGCTCGACGCCATCGGCTGGGAATGGGCGCCGGTCGTGCTCCGCCCGGTGGTCCGCTATCTGGCCAGCAACGTCCGCGCGCTCACCCATCCCGATTCAGACGGCTACACCACCGAAGAAATCGTCGAGGGCGTGAGCGCGTACGAGGAATTCGACGCCGGAAGCGGCCTGATGGCGGCACACGGGCTCGACGATGCCGAGATTGCGCCGGCCGGCGAGGTGGACGGCGAGCGGGCGAGCGCGCTCGGCGAGCGCATCGGGGCAACTGATAGGTTCGCCGAGATTCCGAACATGCTGGGCGAGGCGCTGGCCCAGGGTATGTCGCTTGAGGCTGCGGGCGAGGCCCTTTCGATCGGCGCAATGCTTCTCTACCTCAGAAGCGACTACGGCAATCCCTTCGACGTTCATCTCGTGACCGGGGCTAGTGCGCGCCGCTACCTGATCTCGCTCGAAGGGGTCAGCACGCGCAACAAGATTTGCGCGCTCCTCAGCTGGGCCACGGGGCACGAGGTCCGCGGCAGCGAAGCCAGGCTGGCCTGGCCGGCGCGCCAATCCACGGCGGATTTGCCGCGCCAGGGCGCCGCCGAGACGCTGGATGCGCTTTCCGACCTCATCGCGGTGCGGCCCGGCGCACGGCTCTTCGAGGAAGCGCACCAGGAAGTCACCGATGTCGTGGCCGGTGACCAGATTCGCGAGATTCAGACGCTGGCGCAGGCCTACGTCGAGGCGGGCTACGATTCAGCGGCGCTGCAACGTCGGATGTCGGAAATCGTTTGCCGCGACGACTTTACCGAAATGCACGCGTTCAAGTTCCAGGCCGCGGCGGCCGAGGAACGGATGCGGGTACCCGAGCCCTACCGTTGGGCCTACCTCGTTGCCGCCGCGCGCGAGGCGGCGATAAGTCACGGCTTGAGCGAAGTAGTCTATACCGAAGCCAAGCGACACCTGGCCATCTAGGTCGGGGGTGATCTAGCCAGCGCCGCCTGCACGCGCCGCTCTAGCCGAGCGCGATTCCCCCCGGCATCCCGAAATAGTGGCGCGCGATAAAATCGCAGTGCTTGAAGCGGTCGATATCAAGGCGCTCGATGTCGGGTGCCTCGCCTCGCTTGTCGAGGTAGTCGTAGGCGGAAAACAGGGCGCTTTGATCGACCATCCAGGTCAGCGCATCGCCCTGGATGAATGCCGCGACATAGCGGGCCACCAGCGACAGATAGTCCTTTGCGCCGGGGCTCGGGTTGAAGGCGATGTAGGCGGCGTGGAAGTCGCGAAACGGTCCGCGCCGGCCCATGACATTGAGAATCCCGGCGTCGCGACCCTGGAGCCGGTGGAAGAGCTCGTGGAAGTCGCGGCGCACCACCGAATCGACGTCGATCTGCATGATCGGTCGCTGGTATGCCTCGAGCAGCTCGTACAGGCGGAGAAAGCGAATGCAGGCGTAGTAGGTCTTGGCGAACTGCTTGTCCGCACAGTCCGGACCCGGCCCCCCCCGCGGTGCTGATGTCGACCGGCAAGCTCGCATCGCCTTGCGATCGGGCAAGCTCGATGTCGCCCTCTCCAGGATCACACAGATGCACGTGCAGGTGCGCGCCGCTGCAGGTCTCGCGGATCGAGCGCACGACGTCGGCGCCGAATCGCCGCCAGTAAACGCCGTCGCACGGGAGGCAGATCAGATAGTCGCCAACGGGCTCGTGGCGCTCGACCCACTTGAGCGGAGGGAACCCGTCAAGGCTCTCGGCGATCGTGGGTAGGCCAGCGAAGAACGCATCCCCCGCGCGCACCGTCGTCCAGGCCTCGAATAGGAACTTCTGCTCCACCGTTTGAAACGGCGTTGTGGCGTCGAGGCGGCGCGCGCGGAAGCGATCGAACAGCCGGCAGGCGAGCTCGAGCCGGCCGCGGCGATAGGCGTGGAACCACATAAGGCTAGCCGCGGCCGCGTCGCCGGGCTCCGCTCGCCGCGCCTGCGCAATTGCCTCGCGAAGCGTCGCCTCAGTTAGCACGCCCCACTCCAGCATCTTCAGGGCGACGATGACCGCGTGCTCGGGATTGGCCGCGAGTGCGGCCGTGAACAGCCGCTTGGCCTCTTTGAAATCGCCTTGTTTGGCCCGGACCTCGGCCAGGTTGCACGACGCTTCCATGAGCCCCGGCTTGATCGCCAGTGCCTCCCCGTAGGCCTCGGCGGCCTCACCCAACCTGCCAAGCAACTGCAGCGCGTTGCCGAGATAAAGGCGCGCCCGCAGGTCACCGGGTTCGAGCGCTGCGGCGGTTCGATACGAGGCGGTGGCCGAATCGGTCTCGCCCAGCGTCTTAAGCACCGTGCCCAACAAGAAGTGCGCCTCGGCGTGATCGGGCGCGATGGCGACCGTGTTTCGGTAGGCCGCCAAGGCGCTCTTCCCGTCACGCAAGCGCTGGTGCGCGAGACCGAGGTTGAATTGCGCCATGAAATGGTCGGGCGCGACGGCCACCACCGCCTCGAAGGCGGCCTTGGCGTCGTCGATCCTGCCTTGGCGCTCGCGGGCGACGCCAAGCGAGAAGCGGGCATCGGCGAGATCGGGTTTCGCCGCGAGCGCCCGGGTCAATAGATCGGCGGCGCCGTCGGGATCGCCGCCGTCATTGCAGATCACCCCAAGGTGAAACAGGCTCATGGGGTGGGCCGGCTCGCTTTCCAGGATTTGCGCATAGAGGCCCGCCGCCTCGCCGAGGCGTCCCGCACGCTGATGCTCGACGGCAAGCCCGAACAGCTCTTGGGATGTCATATGGCGGCGTTCGTCGCGATCGTGGACTCCGCCGCCACTTCACACCAACACGGTTAACAATCGGTGAATCGCGCCGTCGTACTCAGTCGTTGCAGTCGCCGTAGCGGCGGACCCGAAGGTCGGCCTGTGCCTGATGCCCGGCGAAACCTTCGAGCGCACAAAGCCGCGAGCAGACCGCGCCCACGGTGGCGCTCGCTTCCGGGCTCACCCGTTGGTAGGTGCAGGTCTTGATGAACTTGCCGACCCACAGGCCGCCGGTGTAGCGCGCCGCGCGCTTGGTTGGCAGCGTGTGATTGGTGCCGATCACCTTGTCGCCAAAGGCGACATTGGTCTCGGGGCCCAGGAACAACGCGCCGTAATTGACCAGCTTGTCCAGGAAGAACTGGGGCTCGCGGGTCATGACCTGCACATGCTCGGCGGCGATCCGATTCGCTTCGGCGGCCATCTCCTCCTCGTCGGCGCAGACGATGACCCGCCCGAAATCGCGCCACGCCTGACCGGCGACCGCTGCGGTCGGCAGCGTCTCGAGCTGACGCTCGATCTCGGCCAGGGTCTCCCGAGCGAGTGTCTCCGAGGTGGTGATCAGAGTGGCCGGAGAGGTGACGCCATGCTCGGCTTGGCCCAAGAGATCGACGGCGGCCATTTCCGGATCGCAGCTCTCGTCGGTGATCAACAGCGTCTCGGTGGGCCCGGCCAGCAGGTCGATGCCGACGCGGCCGAACAGCTGGCGCTTGGCTTCGGCGACGTAGGCGTTGCCCGGCCCCACGATCATGTCCACCGCCTCGATGGTCTCGGTGCCGAGCGCCATCGCCGCCACCGCCTGAACCCCGCCCAAGCAGTAGATGTCGTCGGCCCCGCCCAGGCTCAGCGCGGTGACGATGCCCGCGCTCGGCCGGCCCTCGTAGGGCGGCGCGCAGGCGGCGATGCGCCCGACGCCCGCGACCCGCGCGGTGACCACGCTCATGTGCGCCGAGGCGACCATCGGGTAGCGCCCGCCCGGGACGTAGCAGCCGACGGCGCTGACCGGGATGTTCTTGTGGCCAAGCGTGACGCCGGGCATGGTCTCGATTTCGATATCGGTCAGCGCCTTTCTCTGGGCGGCGGCGAAGTTGCGCACCTGGGTCTGGGCGTATCGGATGTCCTCGATGTCCTGGTTGGACACCTCGGCCACGCAGGCCTCGATCTCGGAGGCCTCGAGTTTGAAGCTTGCCGGCGACCAATCGTCGAATTTTTTCGAGAGCGTGCGCACCGCCGCGTCGCCTCCCGCCGCTACCTCGTCGAGTATGCTTTCGACGGCCGCGCGCACCTCGGCTTCCTCGGCCGCCGCCGCTTCCGCCGCCATGCCGGTCTTTAGATGTCGTGCCATCCGTCGTCCCCCTGGATGCCGCCCGTGGCTTGATCGCCGTGGCTGGCCCGCTAAGCTGCGCCCAGCCATAGGACGGCGGTCCGAATAGGTCAACGGCGCACGCCTGCGCGGGAGGTCGCGATGAGCGATGACGAGATCGAGACTCTGAAGACGCCCAGCATGCGTCTCGACGGGCTGACCGCGTTGGTTACCGGCGCCGGGCGTGGGATTGGCGCCGGGCTTGCCATCGCGCTCGCCGAGGCCGGCGCCGACGTGATCGCCGTAAGCCGCACCGGCGAGGAACTCGAGCGCGTGGCCGAGCGCATTCGCGGGCTCGGACGGCAGGCAACTCCCGAGGTATGCGATGTCACCGACGATGCGCAACTCGCCGGCCTGTTCGCGGGGCTCTCGCGCCTCGACATTCTCGTCAACAACGCCGGCATCAATATCCCCCAACCCTTCCTCGAGGTCACGGCCGAGAACCTGGATTACGTGCTGGGGTTGAACGTCCGCGCCGCGTTCCGCGTCGCCCAGGCGGCGGCGGCAAAAATGAACGAAGGCGGCCGGGGCGGCGCGATCGTCAACATCTCCTCGCAGCTCGGCCACGTCGGCTCGGCCAAGCGCACCGTCTACTGCATGACCAAGCACGGCATCGAGGGCCTGACCAAGGCGATGGCGATCGATCTCGCCGAGGCGCGGATTCGCGTCAACGCCATCGGCCCGACCTTCATCGAAACGCCGATGACGCGGCCGATGCTGGCCGACGAAGACTTCCGCCAGGACGTCTTGAGCAGGATTCCCTGGGGCGAAATCGGCCGCGTCGACGACTTGATGGGCGCGACGGTGTTCCTGTGCTCGCCGGCGGCTCGCCTGATCACCGGCGCCAGCCTCGTCATCGACGGCGGCTGGACCGCGCGCTAGCGGCCGGCCGCTGCTTTTGGCAGGCCGCACCGAGGTAGCGCGGGGCCTTGCCAAAAGGTACCTTATGTATTACCTTCTGTAATCGAGATCAGAGAATACGTCGACCCCCTGGGGCGCAGTCCCTACGCCAGGTGGTTCGACAGGCTCGATGCCCGCGCCGCGGCCAAGGTGGCGGCGGCCCTGGTGCGGATGGAGCAAGGCAACTTATCTAACACCAAAGGGGTCGGGGCCGGTGTCTTGGAGTACCGGATAGATTTAGGGCCTGGCTACCGGGTCTATTTCGGCAAGGACGGGGATACACTCGTTATCCTGCTCGGCGGCGGCACGAAGAGGCGACAGCACACAGATATCAGTGCCGCGCAAGTCCTGTGGTGAGAGTACAAACAGCGCAAGCGACGGGAGACTTAGCGATGGTCCTGACCCGAGACTTCAAGGAAACGATCCAGGCCCGCGCCAAGCGCGACCCGGCGTTCCGCGAGGAACTGCTCCGGGAAGGCACTGAGTGCCTCCTCGCCGGCGATGTGGACACCGGCAAGGCCGTGCTGCGCGACTACATCAACGCGACGATCGGATTCGCGGCGCTTGGCGCCCTCACCGCCCGCCCGCCGAAAAGCCTGATGCGGATGTTCGGGCCCAGGGGCAACCCCCAAGCCCGCAACCTGTTCGAGATCATCGGCGTCCTTCAGGAGCGCGAGGGCCTTCACCTCGAGGTCCGCGCCGCGCGGTGACTAGGTCCGGGGACCGCTTTAGTCCTCAATAGCGCGCGCGGTCTCCTGTATCCGCGCCCACGCCGCGTCAACGTGGCGGGGCTCGGGGGGCGATGGGGTCGGGTCTTGCATTGCCGCATCGGTTGGATCCGCTCCGGCAGCCGCGAAGGGGATGGGGTCAGGTCTTGCATTGCCACATCGGTCGGATCCGCTCGGGCAGCCGCGGCCGTTCCCCGCTCGAGTTTGTTGAGGCTCATCCGCCTCGCCCAAGTTCGCCCCAACCGCCTCAATGAGGCCCTCCTCACGCTTCCGCCCGCGCGGTTTCTTGGATACGGGCCCATGCCGCCTCGACGTGGCGAGGCTCGGTGGCGGTCTGGCCGATCGCGAAGCGGATCGCCAAGTCGCCATTGATTCGCGTCTGCGTGAGGTAAAGCGCGCCGGAATCGTTGAGCGCGTTCAACAGGCGCTGGTTGAGCGTCTTGAGCGCGGCGTCCGCGGCGCCGGCCGGGCGATAGCGGAAGCAGAGAAGGCTCAGGACCGGCGGCACCAGCAGCTCGAAGTCGGGCGCGGCGTCGATCTGGCGGGCGAGCGCGTGGGCCATGTCGATATGCGCCTGGATGGCCGCGCGCAGCCCCTCGACGCCGTAGCTTCGCAGCACGAACCAGAGCTTGAGCGCGCGGAAGCGTCGGCCCAGCGGAATGCCCCAGTCGCGGTAGTCGGTGACGCGGCCGGCCTCGGGCGTCTTGAGGTACTCCGGCAGGATCTCGAAGGTGCGCACCAGCGCGGCCGCATCGCGCACGAAGTAGGCCGAGCAATCGAAGTTGGTGAACAACCACTTGTGGGGGTTGAAGACGAAGCTCTCGGCGTGCTCGACGCCCTCGATCATCCAGCGGTGCTCGGGCAGCACCAGCGCCGAGCCGGCCCACGCCGCATCGACGTGCAGCCAGATTCCTTGCCCGGCGCAGACCTCGCCGATGCGTTGAAGCGGATCGAAGCCCGAGCTTCCCGTGGTGCCCAGGGTGGCGACGGCGAAAAGCGGCGTACGTCCGGCCTCGAGGTCGGCGTGGATCGCCGCCTCGAGCGCATCCGCGCGCATGGCGAATCGCTCGTCGACGGCAATCTTGCGGAGGTTCGCAGCGCCCAGCCCGGCGATCCTTGCCGCCTTCTCCACCGAGGAGTGGGCCTCGGCCGAGCAATACGCAGTGAACACCTCACCGCCCGCAAGGCCGGTCTCGTTGGACCGCCAATTCGTGTGGCGCTCGCGTGCGGTCAATAGTGCGCAAAGGGTGGCTGCCGAGGCGGTGTCCTGGATGACGCCGGCAAACCCCACCGGCAGGCCAATCATCTGCCGCAACCAGTCCAGGACGCGGGTCTCCATCTCGGTCGCCGCGGGCGAGGTCTGCCACAGCATGCACTGCGCGCCCAAGCTTGCGGTCAGCATCTCGGCCAGAACCGAGGGCGGGCTTGCGTTCGCGGGAAAGTAGGCGAAGAAGCTCGGGTGCTGCCAATGCGTGATGCCGGGCATGACCACGCGCTCGAAGTCGGCGAAGATCGCCTCCATCGACTCCCCCGTCTCCGGCGCCGCATCGGCCAGGCGCGCGGCGATGGCGCCCGGTTCGACTTGGGCACGCACCGGATAGGACCCGACGTTCGCCGAATAATCCGCCATCCAGTCCACGAACGCGTGCGCGTGGCTCCTGAACTCTTCGCTGTCCACGGCGGCCCCCTTTCTTGCCAAACCTCGGGTCACAATGTCACAGTGGATGGACCTGCGCGAAACCTGAACGTGGGGGCCGAAAATGGGTCGATTGGCGGCGATCGCCCGCAAGCGCAACAGCGGCGCACCGATGGAGGAGCTGACCGAGGGACGGATCAGTGAGGCCGCCGGTTTGGCGGGGGACTCGCGGGGCCAGCCGGGCCCGCGCCAGGTCACCGTGGTGGCCGCCGGGGACTGGGCCGCCGCCTGTGCCGATCTCGGTGCCGAGGTCCCTTGGACACTGCGGCGCGCAAACCTTTTGGTCGAGGGCATCGAGCTGCCGCGGACTCCGGGGACGCGGCTTAACATCGGCGACGTGGTGCTCGAAGTGACCGGCGAAACGGCGCCCTGCGAACGCATGGACCACGAACACGCGGGTCTGCGCGCCGCGCTTGCACCCGACTGGCGTGCCGGGCGCAGCTGCCGCGTGCTCTCGGGCGGTGACGTTTCGGTAGGCGACGCCGCCGCGGTTCTCAAGGGTTAGACGCCGGGCCGATGGGCTTAGCGCTCGCGCCGCGCGACGGCGATGTTCTCCTGATCGTTGACGTGCAGAATGATTTCTGTCCCGGCGGCAGCCTGGCGGTCAACGACGGCGATGCGGTCGCGCCGGTGATCAACCGCCTCGCCGGCGGTTTCGCCGCCGTCGTCGCGACCCAGGACTGGCATCCACCGGGGCATCTCTCGTTTGCTTCCTCGCACCCGGGCAAACAGCCCTTCGAGACGGTACAGGTCGCCTATGGCGCCCAGACGCTGTGGCCCGACCACTGCGTACAGCACACGCCGGGCGCCGCCTTTCACGACGGGCTCGACGTGCCGCAAACGGAACTCATCCTGCGCAAGGGCTACCAGAGCGAGATCGACTCGTACTCCGCCTTCTACGAGAACGACCGAACGACCCCGACCGGGCTTGCCGGTTACCTGCGCGAGCGTGGGCTCAAGCGCGCGTTCATCGCCGGCCTCGCGCTCGATTTCTGCGTGCGTTACTCGGCCGAGGATGCCGTCAAGGCCGGCTTCGAGGCCTTCGTTATCGAGGACGCCTGCCGCGCCATCGACACCGCCGGCAGCCTTGAAGCGGCACACCGAGGTTTCGCCGATTCCGGAATCCGGGTGACCCGGTCCGAGGAGGTCTCGGCCGCCGCCTAGTCACCTCGCGTGGTCGCCTGGAGCGCCCGATCCGCGACCTTCTGGGTGAGCCGTGGAAGTGCATGACGGTGCAGCTCGGACGGCTCGATCCATATCCCCGCGCCGTCGCTTGGGCCGTTGTCCGTTGTGGCTGTGGCGATGCGGAAGGCGACCTTGAGGTGGGTAAAACCGTGGTCGACGGTACCCGGAAGCGTCCGCCAGACCGCCCGCAGCGGCGCGTGGCGCCGCGCCTCGGCGAGGCTCCAAGGGCGCGCGCGCCAGGGCGTCGACGGCACTTCCATCATTCCGCCCAGCAGCCCCTGCGGCGGGCGGCGGCGCAGCAGCACCGTACCCTCGGCGCAAGCGATCCAAAACGCGACGGCGTGGCGCAAAGGCCGATCGGCCCGCGGGGTCCGGTGCGGCAGTTCTTCGGCAGTTCCCTTGGCGGCGGCGGTACAGGCGTAGGCCAAGGGACAGCGATCGCAGGCGGGCGCGCGTGGCGTGCACACCAGCGCTCCCAGTTCCATTAGCGATTGCGCCCAGTCGCCGGGATGTACGCCGGGCGACCCGCCGGCCGGAGTCAGCCGGCTCGCCGCCGCGCGGATCTCGGGCAGCGCTTGCGGCAGTGCGGTCTCGATGCCGAAGAGCCGGGCGAGCACCCGCTCCACGTTACCCTCGACAACGATCGCCGGGCGGCCGTAGGCGATGGCAGCGATGGCGGCGGCGGTATAGGCGCCGATGCCGGGGAGCGCACGCAACTCGCGCTCGGTTTCGGGGAGCGCGGCCCCGTGCTCCGCCACCAGCCGTTTGGCGCAGGCATGGAGGTTGCGCGCCCGCGCGTAGTAGCCGAGACCGGCCCAGGCGTGCAGGACCTCATCCAGATTCGCCGCTGCCAGCGCGTCGATATCCGGCCAGCGGGCGACGAATCGGCGGAAGTAGGGCTCAACCGTCGCGACCCGTGTTTGCTGAAGCATGATCTCGCTCAGCCACACGTGGTAGGGCTCGGCCGCAGCGCCCGGCGGCGCCCGCCAGGGAAGCCGGCGGCGGTTGTCCGCGTACCATGCCAGCAGCCTCCGTGCCAGGGTGCGGCGGTCCCCAACCCCCGCACCCTTTCGTTTCGATCCCTCGGCTTTCCGCACGGCCCCACGCTACCATATGGGCGTGACGCAGCGACCGACATGGCCCATGATGGGGCATGGCGGCACAGACGCGAGGCAAGGGCAGGCGGGCGCTGGGTGCGCTGGTGCGCCGGGGGCTTGGTCCCAGCTTCGGACGCCGCGGGTTCTCCCGCGCCGAGATCATCACCCGCTGGCCGGCAATCGTCGGCGAGGGGCTCGCGCGCCGTGCCTTCCCCGAGCGGCTGATCGCACCGCGCGGGGCCGCCGGCGGCACCCTGCGCGTGCGTGTCGAGGGCGGTTTCGCGACCGAGCTCCAGCACCTTGAAACCGAAGTGATCGAGCGCATCAATACCTACTTTGGCTATCGCGCGGTCGCCCGTCTCGCCTTGGTGCAGGGCCCGGTTCCCGCACCCGCCGCGATCCCCCCTCGCCGCGAGCGAGCGCTGGATGCGGGTGAGGTGGCGCAGCTCGACCGCGCACTCGAGGCCACCGAGGACGATCGGCTTCGCGACTCGCTGGCCGCGCTGGGCCGTGGCGTCATCTCAAGGGCGCGGGCCGCCGAGGAGAAACCTGACCCAGGTTCATGACACGGGCGGCCGGTGGCTGGTGCGATGGGCGCTTGAGATCAATGCCGGAGCTGCCTATAATCCCACAAGATATGGTGTGTGGAGCTTCACGTGACCCCAACTAGAGCGATCGCGCGGGCGGTCGCCGTCGCTGCGTTGGTGTTCGCCGCAACGGTTGCGGGGGCCCAGCCGGCGCCCGTCGAAGCCGCCACCGACATGGTGATCGGCGAGGTTGGCGCTCCCATCACCATTATCGAGTTCGCCTCGATGACCTGTCCGCACTGCGCGCGCTTTCACTCCGACACCCTACCCGCCCTGACCCGCGATTATCTCGATACCGGAAAGGCGCGCCTGGTGTTCCGCGACTTCCCGCTCGACGGATTGGCCCTGGCGGCCGCTCAACTCGCCCGTTGCGCCGGTGAATCGCGCTACTTCGCCTTCATCGACGTTCTCTTTCGCGAGCAGCAGACCTGGGCCAGCGCAACCGATCCGGTCGCCGCACTTGGCCGTATCGCGCGTCTCGGCGGCCTGAGCGCCGAACGCTTCAGCGCCTGTCTCGAGGATGATGAGCTTACGCGGGGCATACTCGAGCAACGCTCCGCGGCGCTCAGCGAATACGATATCCAGTCGACGCCCTCGTTCATTATCAACGGCGAAAAGCACGTCGGGGCGCTGTCGGCTGAAAATTTGGACGCCGTCCTGCAACCACTTCTTCGCTGAGCCGGCTTTGCATTTCACCCGCATTCGAATCTCGGGCTTCAAGTCCTTCATCGAGCCCACCGAGTTCCTCATAGAGCCCGGCATGACGGGCGTGGTCGGGCCCAACGGCTGCGGCAAATCGAATCTCGTCGAGGCCTTGCGATGGGTCATGGGCGAAGCCTCGGCGAAGAAGATGCGCGGCGGTGAAATGGACGACGTGATCTTCAGCGGCTCGACATCTCGTCCCGCCCGAAACCTGGCCGAGGTCGCGCTCACCGCGGACAACAGCGATCGATCCGCGCCGGCTGCGTTCAACGACGCCGACGAGCTCGTCGTCGTCCGCCGCATCGAACGTGGTGCGGGATCGAGCTATCGCATCAACGGGCGCGAGGTCCGGGCCCAGGACGTGAAACTATTGTTCGCCGATTCGGCCAGTGGCGCACACTCCACGGCCATGGTCGGGCAAGGTGAGGTTGGCGCCGTGATCGCCGCCAAGCCGGTGGCTCGCCGTTCGTTGTTGGAGGAAGCGGCCGGGATCACCGGCCTTCACGCTCGGCGTCACGAAGCCGAGCTCCGATTGCGCGGCGCCGAAGCCAATATGGAGCGCCTCGACGATGCCCTGGCGATGCTCGAAAACCAGCTTCGCGGGCTCAAGCGTCAGGCCCGTCAAGCGGCCCGGTACCGCAATATCTCCGGTCATATTCGGCGTGCCGAGGCGGTCGTGCTGTACCATCAGCTGAGCGAGGCGAATTCGGCCGAGGCGGCTGCCCGTACGCAACTCGACGGCGCCGAAGCCGCGGCAGCCGAGCAAGCCGGAGCCGCCGCCCGGGCCTCCACGGCCCAGGTCGGTGCCGCCGAGACGATCCCCGGTCTACGCGAGGCCGAGGCCGCCGAGGCTGCGCGATTCCACCGGCTGACCCTGGCTCGCGAGGAGTTGGATGCCGAGGAGCGACGCATCGAGGATGCCCGCGTCGAAACCATCGGTCGCCTCGAGCAGGTTGCCGCGGATGCCGCGCGCGAGGCCGCGCAGGCCGTCGACGCCGCCGACGCGCTGGCCCGCCTTGACGAGGAGATCGGCCTTCTCGATGCAAATGAGGTCGAGGAATCGGGGGTTGAGCAGCACGCCCTCGCGCTTGCCGAGGCAGCCGATGCGCTGGGGTGTCAAGAGACGGTGGTCGACGATCTCACAAGGCGGGTCGCCGCGGGCGAGGTGCTGCGGACGGCGCTAAAGCAGCGAATCGAGGATCAGCGCGCCCGCATCGGGCGGCTTGACGCGGACGCGGCGGTGCTCGGCCAAGAGCGTGAGCGGCTTGCCGCGGAGGCGAGCGGGGAAGACTCCGTTGGCCTCGATCCGTCAGCGGCTGCGCGCAGCGGCGTCGAAGCCAAGCGAAAAGCGGCGCATGCGGCGGCGCAAGCGCGCACCGCCGCCCACGCCTCGCGCTCAAAGCTCCGCGACTCCCTGGCCGAGCTGGAATCGAAGGCCGCGGCGCTCCGGGCCGAGATCGACACCCATGCGGCGCTCTCTCCCGCGCACGAGGAATCGCCCTGGCCGCCGCTCATCGATTCGATAAGCGTGCGGCCGGGTTACGAGGCGGCGCTGGCCGCGGCGCTCGGCGATGACTTGGCCGCGGCGGCCGACACCAAGGCGCCGGCCCACTGGCGCCCGGTCGAGACGCCCGCAACCTCGCCGCCACTGCCGCCGGGAGCGGAGCCCCTCAGTGCGGTGGTCGATGGACCGGCGCTGCTCGGGCGGCGGCTGGGGCAGGTGGGGTTGGTCAGCGCCGCCGAGGGCGCCCGCCTTCAGGCCTCGCTCGCCCAGGGTCAGCGGCTCGTCAGCATCGAGGGCGACCTCTGGCGCTGGGACGGCTACACCGTCGCCGCGACCGCTTCGACGGCCCAGTCCAAACGACTTGCGCGGCGCGAGCGCATGCGCTCGTTGCGTGGCGAACTCGAGACCGCCGCGGCCGCGCTCGAGGAACTGCGGGCCAAACTTCGGGCGGCCGACTCGACCGTGTCGCGCGCCGCTTCGCGGGACGAAACGGCGGCCGAGGCCGCGCGCGCGGCCGAGGTGACGCTCACCGACGCCCTCGACGCCCGGGCCCAGGCCGCCGAGAGGGTTGCGCTCCGCGCGAGCCGGCTGACGGTGCTCGACGAGACCATCGCCCGGCTGACAGCGGACACCGCCGAGGCGGGCGAACGACTTGTCGCGGCTGAAACCGACCTTCGCGGGTCGGCGGATTCACAGGACGACCGGTCCGCCGTCGAGGCTGCGAGGCAAGAACTCTTGGAGCTGCGCCGCGCGCTCGCCGCAGAGGAAGCGTGGGAAACCCGACGGCGGCGCGAGGAAGAGGCTCGCTCGGTACGGCGGGCGGCAATCGCCGAGGACCGAGACTCCTGGCGGCGGCGGGCAGCCGAGGCGGCACGACAGACCGAGACGCTCGCTCGCCGGCGCGCCCAGGCGGAAGCGGCGCTCGCGATTCTCGACCAGCGTCCCGCTGGGATCGCCGCCGAGCGGACCGCGGTCCTCGCTGAGATCGATGTCGCCGAGGGCGCGCGCAGCGCCGCCGCCGATCGTCTGGTCGAGGCTGAGGAAACGCTTCGCGCCCGAGAGCGCGAATTGAAGGCGGCGGAATCGGTCCTTGCGGCGGCGCGCGAAGACCGCATCCGCGCCGAGGCGGCGCTGACCCACGCGGACGCGGCGACACGGGACGTTGTGCGCCGCATCGCCGAGACTTTGGAATGTGCACCCGACGAGACTTTGGAGATCGCTGGAATCTCCGATGACTCTGCCATCCCGGATGCCGAAACGGCGACCAAGCGGATCGAGCGACTGAGGCGCGAGCGCGACAACATGGGTCCGGTGAACCTCCGTGCCGAGGCCGAGGCGGCGTCGGTCAACGAGCAGTTCGAAACCTTGGGTGTCGAGCGCGCCGATCTCGAGGCGGCGATCGCCCGCTTGCGTCACGGGATCGCCAGCCTGAATCGCGAGGGTCGTCAGCGCCTGCTGTCCGCCTTTGAGAAGGTCAACGAGCACTTCGGCGAGGTGTTCGTGCGCTTGTTCGGCGGGGGCAGGGCGCATCTAACGCTGGTCGATTCGGACGATCCCCTGGAAGCCGGGCTCGAGATCATGGCGAGCCCGCCTGGAAAGCGTCTGCAGGTGCTGTCGCTTCTCTCGGGCGGCGAGCAGACCCTGACCGCGCTCTCGCTTCTCTTCGCCGTGTTCTCGACCAACCCGGCGCCGATATGCGTCCTCGACGAAGTTGACGCCCCGCTCGACGATGCCAACGTCGAGCGCTTCTGCGCGCTCGTCGAGGACTTCGCCAAGGAGGCCGCCACCCGTTTTGTCGTCGTCACCCACAACGCCTACACCATGGCCCGCATGAACCGGCTGTTCGGCGTGACCATGCGCGAGCGCGGGGTCAGTCAGATCGTCTCGGTCGATCTTTCTCTCGACCGCGTCATGCGGGCTGCGGAGTAGACCGCGACGGCGTCAGGACTATCGCTTGATTACACATAATTAACCAGCGTTTTCAATAACTTAGGACGCATCTCCCGAAGCTTGACAGGATTCAGGCGAGCCCCTATGGTTCCGCCCGCTTTGCGTGCCGGAGCGGGGCGCGGTAGGGTGCGGGATGGGTCAAGATCGACGACAGCCCGCTCTCGATGAGCTGGGGAGTCGCCTGCGCCAAGCCGGGCGCGGATCCCGACGGGAACCCGACGACGGTGCCGACGGGGCGCCGCAGCGCGGTCTCAGCCAAGCGATCCGCGTGGCCGCAGAAATGGTGGCGGCGCTGCTGTTGGGCGGCATCGCCGGTTGGTGGCTTGATTCCTGGCTCGGTACCCGACCATGGCTCCTGATCGTATTTCTCTTCCTCGGGATCGCATCGGGGACTCTCAACGCCTTCCGTGCGGCACGGCGGCTGGGAGCCGGCCGGGGTTCCGACAGCGGCTGAAAACTCGGCCGCTACACCTGAACGGCGGCTAACCGATGGCCGAGGCCCATAGTCCCCTCGAACAGTTCGAGGTCCATCGTCTGGTTGAGATGCACGTTGGCGACGCGGATGTGTCGTTCACCAATGCCTCGGCGATGATGGTGCTGGTCGTCCTCATGGTCACCGCGTTCCTGACGCTTAGCATGCGCGGCCGCGCCATGGTGCCGGGGCGCTGGCAATCGATCGCCGAGCTCGCCTATGGACTTGTCGCAAGCGCTTTGCGCGACAACGTCGGTGTCGATGGACGCCGCTACTTCCCGTTCGTATTCACCCTCTTCATGTTCATCCTGCTTTCCAATCTCCTCGGTCTTATCCCCTTCAGCTTTACCGTCACGAGCCACATCGTGGTCACCTTCGCGCTGGCGGCGGTGGTGTTCATCGGCGTCACGGTTATCGCGATCGCCCGCCACGGGCTGAAGTTCTTCACCTATTTCGTGCCCCCCGGGGTGCCGATTCTCCTGGCCCCGCTGATGGTGCCGATCGAGATATTCTCGTACTTCGTGCGCCCGGTCAGCCTCTCGGTGCGGCTTGCCGCAAACATGATCGCGGGCCACACCATGATCGCGGTGTTCGCCGGCTTTGTGATCGCGCTCGGTTTTCTGGGATTCGCGCCACTCGTGTTCATCGTCGCCTTGTACGGTCTCGAGGTCCTGGTGGCGTTCCTCCAAGCCTATGTCTTCGCCGTCTTGACCTGTCTTTACCTCAACGACGCGCTGCACCTTCATCATTGAGCAACCAACGGAGCGACAACCATGGACATTGAAGCCGCAAAGCTAATCGGCGCCGGTCTCGCGACCATCGGCGTGGCTGGCGCTGGAGTCGGTATCGGTACGGTGTTCGGCCATTTCGTCTCGGCCGGAATCCGCAACCCGGCGGCGGCGCCAAAGATGTTCGGCAACGTGTTGTTAGGTTTTGCCTTGGTTGAGGCGCAAGCGCTGTACGCCTTGGTCTTGGCCTTCCTCATCCTGTTCGGCTAGTCGGCCGGCCGAGGGCCCGCCGATGCCGCAGCTCGACTTCGCCACCTATCTGCCGCAGATGGTGTGGCTGGTGATCGCTTTCGTGGGCCTTTACGTTCTCATGGCTCGGGTCGCGCTGCCGCGTATCGCCGAGGTCTTGGAAGAGCGGGAAGACCGCGTCGCCGACGACCTCGAACGTGCGCACGCCAGCAAGGAAGAAGCCGAGCAGGTACTCGAGGCCTACGAGCGCGAGCTCCTCGAGGCGCGCTCCAAGGCCCATGCCGTGGCCCAGGAGAGCCGCCGGCGCCTCGCGGCTGAGGTTGCCGAGAAGAAGGCGGAGGTCGAGCGCGCGCTGGAGGCCGAAGCCGTCAAAGCGACCGAGCGCATCGGCGCGACCCGGAACCAGGCCATGGCCAACCTTCGCGAGCTCGCCCAAGAGGTGACCCGCGCGGCGGTGGCGCGGCTGATCGGCCGCGGGCCTGATGATGACGCCACGCTCGTGGCCGCGGTCGACGCCGAGATCGAGGGGAAGGCTTGAGCGTGCGCAAGCTCGCCTCTATCCCCGAATTGTGGATCGCGCTCGTGATCGTCGTCGTCGCCATGGTCGCGCAGCTCGAAAATCCGGAGATTCTGGTTACCATCGCCTTTGTGATCTTTCTCGTTCTGGTCGCGCGCGTTGGCTACAAGGCGGTCGTCCAGCGCCTCGATGCACGGGCCGAGAAGATCAAGGCCGAGCTCGACGAGGCGGTGCGGCTGCGCGAGGAAGCGCAGGCACTGTTGGCCGGCTATCAACGCAAGCAGCGCGACGCCGCCAAGGGAGCCGAAGCGATCCTCACCCAGGCCCGCGCCGAAGCCGAGCAGATGGCGGGTCAGACCGAGGCCGACCTGAAGGCATCGTTGGAGCGCCGCACGCGGCTGGCCGAGGCCAAGATCGCCCAGGCCGAGGCCGAGGCCCTGCAGGGTGTGCGCGAGGCAGCGGTCGAGGTCGCGACCGCCGCGACCCGCCACCTGATCCGCGAAAGCCTCGACCCCAAGAGCGCCGAGGCGCTAATCGATCAAGCGATCGACGATCTCGGCAAGAAACTGCACTAGCGCACCGCCACTTACTGCGCCGCTTCGCGTTCGGCTTGCGCGCGCCAGCGCAGCACCGGGTTGCGGGCGGCGCGGGTCTCGTCAAGGCGACGACGCGGGGCCAGGCGGGGCGCCTCGGTAAAGCGCTCGGCATCGCCTGACTTTGCGGCCGCGGCCAGCGCCCGCATGGCGGCGATGAATCCGTCCAGGCTTCGCCTGCTTTCGGTCTCGGTGGGCTCGACCAGCATTGCGCCGTGGACGATCAGGGGAAAGTAGATCGTCATCGGGTGCAGGCCCTCGTCGATCATCGCCTTGGCGAAGTCCAGCGTCGTGACCCCGGTGCCGTCGAGGAAGGTGTCGTCGAACAATACCTCGTGCATGCAAGGGCCGGGGTACGGCGCGCTCATCACGTCACCAAGTTCCGCCAGCAGGTAGTTGGCGTTGAGGACCGCGTCCTCGGCGACCTGGCGTAATCCGTCGGCGCCGTGGCTCAAAAGGTAGGCATAGGCGCGCGTGAACATGCCCATCTGCCCGTGAAAAGCCTTGATGCGGCCCACCGGTTTGGCGCCGGCCGGCGCATCGCCGGCGTGCTCGATCAGCCGCAGCCCGCCCGCCTCGTGCACGATCAGGGGAAGCGGTGCGTAGGGCGCAAGCGCTTCCGAGAACGCCACCGGCCCGGCGCCGGGTCCGCCGCCGCCGTGCGGCGTCGAGAACGTCTTGTGCAGGTTGATGTGCATGGCGTCGATGCCGAGGTCGCCGGGCCGTACCCGACCCACGAGCGCGTTGAAATTCGCCCCGTCGCAGTAGAAGAACCCGCCAGCCTCGTGCACCATCTCGGCGACCTCGAGGATCTGGTCTTCGAACAGGCCGCAGGTGTTGGGATTGGTGAGCATGATCGCGGCCACGTCCGGACCTAGCTTCCGCTCCAGGGCGCCGACGTCGATACGCCCGCGGGAATCGCTCGGCACCGCGTCTACCGCATAACCGCAGAGCACCGCCGAAGCGGGGTTGGTGCCATGCGCGGAGTCGGGAACCAGCACCCGTGACCGTGCATCGCCCCGGTCCCCAAGCGCCGCCCGGATCGCCATCAGCCCGCAAAACTCGCCGTGGGCGCCGGCGGCGGGCGGCATGGCGATGGCCGGCAGTCCGGTCAGCGTCTCGAGCCAGCGTGAGACCTCGGCGATCAGGGCAAGCGCACCCTGGACGGTCGAGATCGGCTGCAAGGGATGCAGGTCCGCGAATCCGGGAAGCCGGGCAAGCCGCTCGTTGAGCCTGGGGTTGTGCTTCATCGTGCACGAGCCGAGCGTGTAGATACCCCCATCGATCGCATAGTTGGCGCGGCTCAGGCGGACGAAATGGCGCACCACCTCGGGTTCGGAAAGACCGGGAAGCCCGATCGCGCCGACCCGCCCGTGCCCGCCGAGCCGATCCTCGAACGGCGCCGGCTCGGCCAGGTCGACGCCCGAGCATCGCGGCGTGTCCTGGTCGAAAATCGAGAGCTCCTCGATGTCGAGCCCGCGGTTGCCGGTCAAGCTCGCGGGCGTGCTCATGGCGCGACCTCGCGCATCCCGGCACAAAACGCCTCCATGTCGGCCTCGCTTGCCGTCTCGGTGACGGAGCCGAGGAGCAGGATCGGGAAGACGGGCGAGTCGGGGGAG
>PVBE010250657.1_pt1 | contig 21944 bp, 19 predicted proteins | sample 1631181 | NCBI WGS metagenome assembly PVBE01 (sample SAMN08397723, study PRJNA350692) | Marine metagenome, whole genome shotgun sequencing project. | isolation source: water | place: Pacific Ocean | collected 2012-04 | reverse complement strand
CAAAAAAAATGTTGCTACCCCCAAGAAACCACGTATTTCGCAAGATCGGCTCTCAACTTATTTATTTAGATAATGCTGCTACAACGCAAAAACCACAATCTGTTATCACCGCTCTAAGTGATTATTATTCTCATGCCAATGCCAATATTCACCGCGGTGTGCATTATTTAAGTGAATTAGCAACAGAGTTTTATGAAACTTCTCGAAAAAAAATACAAAACTTTATTCAAGCACCTCATTCAAAAGAATGTATTTTCACACGCAGCACAACCGAAGCAATTAATCTTGTCGCTTTTAGTTATGGAGAGGCTTTCGTACATCCAGGTGATGAAATTATTATTTCAGCTATGGAACATCACTCAAATATTGTTCCATGGCAAATGCTATGCAAACGCAAACAAGCTACTTTAAAAATACTCCCTATGAAACCTAATGGAGAACTTAAGCTTGAAGTATTAGATTCTTTATTAACAACAAATACTAAATTATTAGCGTTAACACACGTATCAAATTCACTTGGCACCATTAACCCAATTAAGCAAATCATTGAAAAAGCACACAACAATAATATTCCTGTTTTAGTAGATGGTGCACAAGCACTACCTCACTTGACTGTTAATGTCCAAGAATTAGACTGTGATTTTTACGCTTTTTCAAGCCATAAAATGTATGGTCCTATGGGAATTGGTGTGCTATATGGTAAAGAAAAATGGTTAAATGCCATGCCTCCCTATCAAAGTGGTGGCAACATGATATTATCGGTTGATTTTAAAAAAACCACTTACAAAGAACTTCCTTTCAAATTTGAGGCAGGCACAATGCCTGTAGGAAATGCTATCGCCTTTGGAGCCACATTGGATTTTCTAGATACTTTAGATTTAACAGCTATCTGGTCTTACGAATTAGAACTTTTACAATATGCTAAATCAAAATTATCTGAAATTCCAGGTTTGAAACTTATTGGTGATCCGAAAGAGCGCATTAGCATACTACCATTTACCTTAGATAATATTCACTCACATGATATTGGTACCATCCTAGATCAATCTGGTATTGCTATTAGAACCGGTCATCATTGCACCATGCCTATTATGGATTTCCTTAAAATATCATCAACTTCTAGGGCTTCCTTTGGCATATATAATACATTTGATGAAATTGACTTACTGCACCAAGCACTCATAAAAATTAACAAAATTTTTTTAAGATAAATACTATGGATATATTGAACTTATACCAGGAACTCATCATTGATCACGGTACAAAACCTAATAATCATCGGATATTAGAAAATCCTACTCATACAAGCGAAGGTTACAACCCATTATGTGGCGATAGGATAAAATTATATTTAAAAATTGAAAAAAACAGGATACAAGATGCCTGTTTCAAAGGCAGTGGATGTGCTATTTCAACTGCATCAGCTTCAATTATGACTGATATGCTAAAAGGAAAGACACAATTAGAAGCATTAACGCTGTTTAAAAATTTTAAAGATCTAGTAACTAGTAGCTCAGATAAAGAACCTACTCATGAATTAGGCAAATTACTTGCTTTATCTGGTGTCAAGGTTTTCCCCAGCAGAATAAAATGCGCTACATTAGTCTGGCACGCCCTAAATGATGCTTTAAAAACTAGATAATCTAGAGACAAATTTTTTATGACAAATCCATACTCTACCAAAACCAAGACGAATGACATTCACATTTTAATATTTCGAACCAAACACAAATAGAACATTACCGGAATTTTGATACACTCAAAATGTCCTAAACATTAAATTATGACGACTGTGAAAGTACACAACAAACAATACTTAAAACATGAATTCCAGCTCTCAAAACACTAACAAACTGACATTTACTAATCACGTTGTTACGTAAAAAGTACAAGCTTTCAAGTTAACAAATACAGCAACATTGTTGACTTTCTTTTATTTGAAACAGCAGCTACCATCTCATTCAAAACATACATATAAGCATTAATTATGTCATTTGTACAAATAATTTTCTACTTAGATATCACATTGAGAATAACCATTCTATACCGATACATCCCAAGTTAAACCATAGCTCGGTTTTTAGTCAATAATCCTTTAAACCAATTATTCCAACTCATCAGAAAAAATATAACACTTCATTGGCTATTTATAATAACTAGTTTCAATGCACACTTTTCCAAAGTAGAATTAAATTACTATACAATTTTTTGTGATTTTCAAAGTAGCTTTATAAACACTATTTTAATAAAAAATCAATCAACAGATACGCCTACAATATATTACACATTAAATTTTACATAAAGGTAATATTTACTTGCCATAGCTTCCAAGAGATATAGTAAACTTTTATGCTAGTGCTCATATATAAAAACATCACAGTCAAAAACAAATACAGTTTTTGATAAACACATTTTTTAAAACATGCTATTAATCAATTCATTATCCTTGCTAAATGTTATCAGTCAGGTATCATAGAATAATACTTGTATTTTATTACTTGCAGTAATATCACTCAATGTTGTTAATTCAATGTTTTTTACTATCTATATAATCAAAAATATAATTAGTAATCAATAAATATTTCTACGAGTTTATAATATAGGAGCTAACTTTATCTTCCCGATATTGCAACTAATTACTTCGTAATTTAATTTAATCCTGAACAATCACGGTGCTTTGATAATTTCACCTCTAAACTAGAGAGTAAGAAAACAATAGATTTTAACTGGCAAATTATACTATAACAAGTTTGTAACTTTGTAACACACTTTATCAAATTTATACCTATGGTCTTTTCTATACTGTAAGTAATAATAACAAAACTAATAAATAGCAAAAGCAAGGTAATATTCTAACTAAAACTGTCAAAGATCGCAAAACTTGTTTTACACAATAACATGAGTGTTTCCTCCTCTTAGGAAGTATGATACTGCAATTAAGAACGTGTATACGCCAAAATACATTATCAATGGGGCTACATTACATGTCTGGCCATAGTAAGTGGACAAACATAAAATTTCGAAAAGCTGACCAAGATGCCAGACGTTGCAAGCTATTTACAAAAATTACTCGAGAAATTACCGTAGCTGCACGCACGAACGGTAGAGATCCAAATACCAATCCAAGACTAAGAACCGCTATTGATAAAGCATTAGCAGGTAATATGACCCGGAATACAATTGATCGTGCAATAAAGCGAGGTATTAATACAATAGAGTATCAAAATCTTGTAAAGATCCGTTATGAAGGATATGGTATTTCTGATATTGCGATTTTAGTTTTCTGTACAACTAAAAATCAAAATAGAACTATTTCAGAAGTCCAGCATATTTTTTCTAAATATAGTGGTATCTTGAATACAGATGGCTCAATTGCGTATTTATTTAAGAAATTAGGTAAAATTGTCTTATCTACGGTCCATAATGAAGAACGGATACTGAAAATTGCCCTTGATGCAAACGCACAAGAGGTAGAATCACAATCCAACGGTTCAATTGAAATACAGACTCAACCTAAGCAATTTGATATAGTGTTAAAGTCGCTTAAACAAGCAAGCTATGAGCCACTTTATGCAAAAGTTACAATGGTACCTTTAAATTCCATTTTCTTAGATAAAAATACTTACCAAAATATAATGAAATTAATTGATGCGTTAAAAAATTTAGAAGATGTACAAAATGTTTACAGTAATGCAAAATTCGCAAACAATGTCAGAAAGAAAACAAAATAGAGAAAAAATAACAATTTATAAACATTTATTAGTAAGTAATTCGAGTTATGTTATAATAGGTTAATAATTGTCACACAAGAAAAATCAGCAAAACTTTGTGCGTATCATCATATTAAAGTTAACAGAATAATTTAGTCCAAGTATTGCAGGAAATTTCGCGTGGATATTTCTATGAAATGTTGCATAAACACACTTAATCTGATATTTAAACAAAACAATGTAAATTTACATCACTAACTATCACCATATTTATAAACTTACTTTTTATAATTAAGCTTTAAATATATATTAAATAACTCATTTTAACCTAATATTAACAAAATTAGCCATATATTCTCCAATATAAAAAAATATCCCCTGTCACTATTATATAGTGATACCATATCCATTAACATAACACTCTAATTACTAATCAGGACAAAAATTTATCTTTAATATTCGATATGGCTCTTACAATAACATTACTAAAATACGGACAAACTATAATCTTTATAGCTATAAATAAATATCATACAGAATTTAAAAATGCACAATATTTTGTCAATAAACAATTAAAGGCATTAATAATTCCGTTCAATATTAAAACCAAACAGCTTCAACAAATGCATGTCAATATCCTATTTTTTCACTATACAGATCGATACAGGCCACTTTCTTTCATATTATCAACATAATAGGAACATGAAAAGTAAATATACTGGATATCCGATTTTTATCTTACCATACCTCAATATAATAATCACGACTAACTGTTTACGCCTATAGCTGCTTTTCAGTTAAAGCCATTACACACTTAAAAACCAATTTAATTTGTAGTTATTCAAAATTTTTCAAATAATTCCCTACCTAATTAGCTCTAATATCATTACCTAAACAATTACATCATGCTTATTCAGTCCAATAGCAATAAAAGCATTGAACTATCAAAATTAAGAACATTCATATATTGCTGACTGGAAATATTTTGACAGGTCAATTAATAGCGTATTTTTAAATGCGTTAACGTCAAAAAGTGCATTTAATTATTAACCGTGATATTCGACGATATTGGTACACAGCTAACTATATAACTGACTACCAAATTTTAACATTATTTAATAAATTATCTGAGAAAATATTCTTAACATATTTATTGATTATAGTTATCTTCAAAACAATGTTTTAATAATTTTTTAAAAAATACAATAATGGTTAATTCATTGCATCATACCTAGGAAAAACAACATTTCAAATAAACATTATAAAAACCAAACGTAAAGTGAACCTAACATTCTATTTTATGATAAGTTTTGTAAAACTCGTTGCCAACATTGCATTTATTATAACTACCGAGCTCTGGGTAAAAATGCCAATCTTTCTGTACAATGTACAGTCAAAAATTACTAACGCAAATGGTAAAGTAAAATTGATTGACATATAAGCGCATATTTTTTTTACAGTATGTTTATACAAACTAAAAGACTTAAAAACATAAAACGTTAAATATATACATGCACAACAAAAACTAAAAATAATATTATAATTGTGTATCTTACTTATCAACTATATTCAATACACCAAAAAGACTAGTTCAAATAATACATATGATATAATCACTATAAAAATGCTAACTAATAATGTATTTCATTTTATTGTATAAGAACTTAAATATCGTAGATGCTATATCTAAAATCAATATTCTACATGACCTACTAATATAATTGAACTTTCGTACGAAAAGATAAAATCGCATAGAATGTTTATATAACAAAATATTATGCTATATCGAAAAAAATAAACATGACGGAATACTCACACCATAAACATAAATAAGTTATTTCAAATAGTTAAATTTTGACAAACTTGACTACTTTAGTAAATCTTAAATTCAAATAGAGCTTCAGCTTCGACATATGAAATAAATTAGTAATATCTTGAAGATTCGTATGCAATAGATGTACTGCGTAACTGATTTATATACAAAATACAACGTCATTACATGAGTATAGAACCAGCTTTTCAAAAAAAATAACACAGCTACTCGGCTATATCATTCTTAAATAAATCATACCAATCAAATATTAAAATAAAACGAAAACTCATTTTATATTAAATTTAAAACAGATATAGTGGAAAAGAAAATTTACACATTTATATAAACACACCATGAATCAGCAGGCCTATTTTTAAAGATCTCGCGTCTCATTAAATATAATATCAGGCCAGCGTTCTTGAGTTAATTGTAAATTAACAATACTAGGTGCTAGATAAACTAAATAACTACCTGCATCAAATGCTAAATTATTTTGTAATTTGCGTTCAAACCTTAATAGCTGTTTCGAATCTTCACAACTAACCCAACGTACAGCTGCTATCGTAATGGAATCATATAAACATGTCACGTTATATTCATGTATCAATCGATGTGAGACTACATCAAATTGTAGCATACCAACAGCACCTAAAATAATTTTATTATCATTAATAGGTTTAAAAATTTGTGCTGCACCTTCTTCTGAAAGCTGTACTAACCCTTTCTGTAAAGCTTTCATTTTTAGCGGATTTTTCGGCCTAACTGCACGAAACAGCTCCGGTGCAAAATTAGGAATTCCAATAAATTTTAACTCCTCACCTTCTGTAAATGTATCTCCTATTCTAATAGTACCATGATTATGCAGTCCAATTATATCTCCTGGCAATGCTTCTGTAATATGTTCTCTCTCACCTGCCATAAATGTTAAAGCATTTGATATTTGAACATCTCTACCTATTCTAAGATGCCGCAACTTCATACCTTTTTGATATTTCCCAGAGCATATTCGTAAAAAAGCAATTCTATCACGATGCTGAGGATCCATATTTGCTTGGATCTTAAACACAAAACCAGAAAACTTAGATTCTTCTGGTTTTACTTCTCGAGTATTGGTTAGCCTAGAACGTGGTGAAGGCGCATAATCAACAAAAGCATCTAATAATTCCCTAACTCCGAAATTATTTAAGGCTGAACCAAAATATACAGGCATTAACTTTCCTCTAATATATGCCTCTAAATCAAAAGAATGGCAAGCACCCTTTACTAATTTTACTTCATCTCGAAATTCATGAGCAAGATCAAGGCCGATTAAACGATCTAACTCAATGTTATCTAGTCCAAATATTATTTTCCCAGTTTGTATCCTATCTCCTTGACCTGGCTGATATAAACAAATGGTATCATTGTGTAAGTGGTAAATTCCCCTAAAACGCTTGCCAGAACCAATAGGCCACGTCATTGGCACACATTGAATTTTTAAAAGATGCTCAACTTCATCTATCAATTCTATAGGAACGCGACTCTCTCTATCTAACTTATTGATAAAAGAGATAATAGGCGTATTTCGTAATCGACAAACTTCCATCAACTTAATTGTACGCTCCTCAACACCCTTAACAGGGTCAACAATCATTAATGCAGAATCTACAGCTGTTAATGTTCTATAAGTATCTTCAGAAAAATCTTCATGCCCTGGAGTATCCAATAAATTGAATAACCTATTTCCATAAGAAAATTGCATCACTGAAGTAGTAACAGAAATACCACGATCCTTTTCCAATGTCATCCAATCTGATGTTGCATATCGTGCACTTTTACGCCCCTTAATTGTACCAGCTAACTGAATTGCTCCGCCAAATAAAAGCAATTTTTCTGTAATAGTTGTTTTTCCTGCATCTGGATGAGAAATAATAGCAAAAGTTCTACGATGTGAAGAAAAATTTAAGAAATCATTCATGCGGTTTTTTAACTGACATAATCAAATAATTGTTATAATGCTAACATGTTTTTCATACAAACCCAACTTGCAACTAATTGAGTAGGAGTTTAGCGTAAAAAATAAAGGCAAGCCATCATATGGATACTATTATATTAATTTATTACGAACGCTATGTTGCAGCATATAGAGCAGATGAGCAACTTAACGCAATTTTAATAACCACTAAAATCACAACTATTAATATCCAAATTATACAAAGTACTATTAAACTGCTAATCCAATATTCACCAAATACTATATGTGCTCAGATTTTCCGAATTTAGCAAAACATTTAACTTTAAATAATTTTAACAAATTTACCTATTATGAGTAAACTTTAACTGTACATCGTGCAAAAACAAATATTTTATACTAAAACATATTTGTTTCTACTAGAGCTTACTAGTTAGTAAGAAAAATAATCCTCCAACAGACCTTCTACAAACTCATTATAAAATATAATATTATGTTCCCATATAGTGAAACCTTCAAAAGGCAATATGGAAACTGATGCATTTCCCTAGGTGAAATGTCACTACCGCACCAATTATTCTATTATAAAATATCTTAAATACTATTTAATTATAATCGTCATCGACAAATACGCCAACAATACCTCATTAATATTTTACAACAAAAGCCAAATTTACGAATCCTAACTGTTAACATAATAAAACCTACACAATAAAAATTAATAATTCTCTCGAAAAGAAATTAAGTAACAGCCGGTACGTACTAGTAAACTAGTTCAAGATATTCATAATCCATTTAAAAACTACTTAAGTGATACAATTTCATCCTACACGAACGATCCCCGTATCATATTAAATACTCGTTGATGATAATACATTTTTATAAAACACGTAATGTAGTACAATTGCAAATCTCAAATGCGATTATGTATTTGACCTGTAATAAAGAAATAACACTTACTGGAATTTCTTAACTAATCATTCACCTAAAATTCATATGCTCTATCTGCAATAAACAAAAAAAAATAGTATTTTAGGAAAATAATGGCATGTAGTAATAAAATTAAAAAAAAAGAATTCTTGCACCTTTTATGTCCCAATACCACTAGTTCAACAGTACTTAATTAACATTTAAGTCAATATGATAGTCTACATTACATCAAAGTTCCTTTGCATAATTCGCAAGATAGCTTGCAACACCATTAGGTGTAGCAATCATACCCATATCGCCTTGGTTCCAGCCTGCGGGACAAACTTCACCAAATTCTTCGTGAAACTGCAATGCATCAACTAAACGGATCAATTCATCAACATTACGTCCAATAGGTAAATCATTAATCAATTGAGCACGGACAAAACCTTGAGTATCAATTAAAAATGATCCACGTAATGCAACTTCTGCCTCAGGATGCTCTATACCATAAGCACGGCAAATGCTATGATTAAGATCTGCTACTAAAGTATACTTAACTTCTCCAATACCACCTTGTTCCACTGGTGTATTACGCCACGCATTATGAACAAATTGTGAGTCAACAGAAATACCGATAACCACAACGTCTCTTGCTTTAAATTGTTCGATACGATGATCTAATGCAATTAATTCAGAGGGGCAAACAAAAGTAAAATCTAGCGGATAAAAAAAAAGTAAACCATATTTCCTATGAACCACTTTAGAAAGCTGAAAAGCATCAACAATTTCACCACTTTCCAATACAGCAGATGTAATAAAATCTGGTGCTTTTTTACCAACAAGAATGCACATGCTTTTCTCCATATTTTTAAGTAGACAACTTTCAGTATAACATGGTATCATGTATATATCATTACTAAATAAACGAAGTTATTTACCTCAATTAACACTACAAATTTCATCTTATAAGAAATTATTTATAAATAATAATACTATACAAGTATACAATAGTATAGATATATTTATAAAAATCATTTCATTACAGGAAAAGTTTTATAAAGTACTAATACAAGAGTATTTATGACAACGATAGTAGTAGTAGAAAATAGATATTGTCACGAAGCTTAAAGTAAGGGCACAAATTACTTAAAAAGTATATACTAGTCGAGAAAAACAGCATTTTTAGTACATAGACGTACGCAAATTACAAATACCATAAATACTAGCAAATTCATAATTTAATGCATATACATACAACTCTAACAATGTACTTACTGTATATCAAAAATTTCAATACACTTTATACTAAAATGTAACTTTCACTAATAGGATTTAATTTCAAATAATCATTTTTAATGATAAAATTAAATCAGTTAACATACAACTTGAGATCGCGTCAAAAACTTAAACTTCAAATTATGCTTTAAATTCAAACAAATTATATCCCTAAAGAAAAATTAAATATCACCTCAAAATTTTAGAATAACTCGAAGTATCAGATAGTCTTGTAAATTATTATCATAATACAATCTCATTATAATTAAATTATTTAAACTTTAAAACCCAAAATACGATTTAACATTAATCCATAAAATAACACTACGTTTCACTTCAATACAATAAAGGCTAAATTTGCAAAAAAAGTATATATAATATAATAATAACATGATTACTGAAAGCCAGCTTATTCAGCACTTTCCTAAACTAAAAAATAAGCATTTAAATAGAAATTATCATATAAACTATCATATACATTCCACAAACATATTACATGTTGTCTTATCATGTTGTTCACATTTTTATATCAGGTTTTTAATAAAATACGAATACTGCTTATTCATTCAAATTTCAAGGCTACTTAACCATAGTACCATTATAATATAATTAACTTAAAAATCAGCTACAATGAATTTTTAACTTTATGCATAGTATAAAATAAGCTATTGCTAATTTATTAAACAAAATAGGCTAATACTCAACTTTAGATTAAACTATTCCATGAAATCAATTGTACAATAATGAAACTTCTTTAATAGACACGTCTGTAAATTTACTAATCAACAATTGGCTGATGTTGCTTATCAAAAAAAATTCTCATTCAGCTTATACAATACTATTTAACTTTTAAATACGATAATATTGTTAAAATTAACAGCGCTGACACAAAACATCGTCATGAATACAACACCATTAATATTCAACATAAAATTTTTTTACTTAGAACATTGCAAGAGTTGCATGTATAAATAAGCTCGTATTTGTTAAAAGACTCGTAATATTTTAATTCACCTTATAGTGCATATTTAACATGATAATTATTATAAAACTATTTTCTTATAGCAGACTACATAAATAGCCAACTATTAGTAAAAAACTTTGATTGTTTGAACAATATGCAAAAACACATTAGAAAAATTAGAAAAAATAATTCATATAACTTTAAGTATGTTTTACTATTTCACAATAGTTAAATGTGGCCGTTTTATTTGTTTTCTTTCACCATTTTTACCATCAACACTACTACCAATACATTCCTTGCTAACTCCCTCAGGTGGTGGTGCATTCTCTTCTATTGTAAATATCATACCTTGCCCATTTTCAAATGCATAAATTGCAGTAACAGCATAGATAGGTAAATAAATATTCTGAAGAATACCAGCAAACCTCGCCTTAAATATTATACTATCATTTCCTAACAACAAAGATTGAACGGCATACATTGCAATATTTAGCACAATTTGCCCACTTTTACTATATTTTTTTGGCACATTTACACCACTAACATTTGTATTAACCACAATATAAGGCGTACATCCAATCTCAACGATCCACTCATAAAAAGCTCGAATTAAATAAGGCCGTGTTGAAATCATAATTACATTCTAATAGTTCGTTCAGCATCAGATAAACTTGCCTGAAAGGATCTTCTCTGGAAAATTCTTCTTGAATACTCTAAAATAGGAACTGCTTGTGATGGCAACTGAATACGCATTTTAGGTAACCGCCAAAGCAACGGGGCAATACAACAATCCACCAGTGAAAATTCTTCACTTAAGAAAAAAGGCATTTCTTCAAAGATAGGTATTACACAAATAATACTACCCACTAACTCCATTCTTGCTTGCTCAACTACTGCAGGTTTTACAGGAAAAGTTAGTATTTTATTCATTAATCTATACCAATCATGATTGACTCTATACCTAATAAGACGGCTACGCCCTTTGGTAACTGGGTATACAGGCAACAAAGGAGGATGCGGAAAACGCTCGTCTAGGTACTCCATTATAATTTCTGACTGATATAATACCAAATCTCTATCAACTAGTGTTGGTATCGTACCATATGGATTAAATACAACCAACTCTTCCATAGCTTTAGTTGAAGAACTTACATTAATCACTTCAAAATTTACACCCTTCTCAGCCAATACAATCCTCACACGGTGACTATAAGGGTCTAATGCACCTGAATATAATGTCATCACTGAACGTTTACTTGATGCTACTACCATACAATCTCCCATTACCTATGTATATTTTCGAAAACTATCATTACAAAATTACACTAAAAATAATTGCAAAATCACCAAAGTACTTATGTTTAGCTGGACAAGTAACAAAATATATAACACAGTTTATCAAGCTTACAAGCAGAACATCAAATAGTTCTATTTACATCCTAATTCTTTTAAAATTAAAGTTTTTAACGTCTTTATATGCGTTATTCATCGACAGAACCCGATAATATCATATATAAGACGTATTGTTCATTACAACTCTAACAGTACATTAAATATTTAAACATCATAAAATATATAATTCTTACAATATGTATAATGTTTTTCAATTACTGAAAAAACTTTGACACATGTATATAACAAATTCACTTTCTTAGTTCAACAAATAAGAAAAATTCAAAAAATAACTTACTAAATCAAACATTTCCACCTTTTATAGCATTAAAATTTTAATTAAAATAGCGATTCTATTCTCAATAATAAGTTAGTCTATTACATTTTTAACATATAGCTTGTTAAGCTATCTAACAAATATCATTGACAGTACAAATGTACATTTATATTTAATGCTATGCATTATGCATTAATTAATATTAACATCTAACTTCAATAAACATGGAATACCATTGTCAATCAATACTTGACATAAAAAAACTATGTAATCGCTAACTAAATTAATAAGCACAAAATAGCAATTATTAGGACACTCACATATATATTATGAACAAATTGCACTCTTTGAGTAATATTTCATTTTATATAGCTAGTCGTAACTTAGCATCATATGAAAAAAGTAATATAAAATAATACGCAAATCTCATCTGATAAAATTAGAAGATTGTAATAGATAAAAGTAAATTTATTTTACCTAACCACTTACTATAGGCTAATAGCACTTATATCAATTTAGTATAATTAAAGTTGCAAAATAATTAACAAACACACGACATCACGTCTCATAATTTTATGAAGATAACGAAAATTCACAAGATAAAATCTTATACACAAAACTATTATAATATATTCAGATGTTTTTAGTATAGCAATTTATTTAAAATTTAAATCTGAAAAATACTCTTCAATCTCCAAATAAAAAACAACCTAGATGAAAACACAACAACACTAATGCAGTCATTAATTTTATGATTTTGCGCCTTTCTGTACTTTAATATAAATACCATCCACATTATTTGAGCAAATGTTATCATTGCCATAAAATACACAGCACTAACCATGAAGGCTGATGATAAAAAAATTATTATAGATAGCAACCTTTTATTATAATTACCTCGATTAATTTAATCAAAAAATCTTCTGTATAATAGAAACATAAATATGGAAATAAGCACATTTGCTACTAATATTAATATTATCACTACGGTAATAGATAGTCGAAAAATGCTTCACACATTAAACAAATAAAATAAATCATTAATAATTAAAATTAATAATTAAAATAGTTCCAACGATTTCCGATAAGAATCATATAAACAACCAAAACATAGTAAATGAACTGCAATAATAACAAACAATCTGTTAAATGTATGTAACGAAGTATTCAACTAAAATAGACATCCTACATAATATATTAAGCAAAAATAAAAACATACTCTTCTATAAATTTTAGCTAATGCTAAACCAAATATTTGTAGTTAGTTAATCAATCAGCTATTAATATAGAAGGAGAATTAAAAGTAACAATGTCAGAAGGAGCAATCAACAACCAGAGTTAGTGATAAGTCACTTGAGAAGCCAGTGGAGTAAATCAACTTTCATTACAAGAACTTTCATACGTATTAAATACTTGTCAAATAACGTAGTTTTTATAAATGTGCTATATACAAACATTAAGAAACTCGAATATACATATGACTAAACATTCTACCAAACCATATCATATATGGCACACATTGTTTTACACCTTCACAATCAAAAACATATATTCGTCACTTAATTATCGGTTATTTAATCAATTAATTTGTACATGAGTACATTTATAAACCCGACAGCCATATTAAATTGAGAACAATTATAAGTTTAAAAAAAATATGAGCTATGATGGTTTAAAACTCTCAATTTCAGGATAGTTAAAAGTTGCACAACATAAATGCGTACAATAATAAGTACCAAAACTTTTTATTCATAGAATAATATAGATACATGTTGTATTTCAATACTTCTAAATTCAAATCTCCTAAAGCCTGTTTAAAACACATATAAAGGTGAAATTATATTAGTCATTTTATACATTTTTATATAGCAAATTAACACTGCTTTAAATAGCTAAAAAATATCATAAGTGCATAATACCCTTTTTGCTTATTTACATTTTAACAGAATATAGACATTTATACCCATGCGAATAAGTGTAATCAACCTCGTAGAATAAACATTAATGATAATTTGCTAAAAAGCTTAAAATTCACACTTATAATATCTGTAATTTAACTTTGTGTATCAATCAATTATAGCAGTCAATAATGCCAATAACCAAACTAATTCGAAAGCTACTAAAAAAGTATATTATATCCAGTAAAGTAAAAGTACACTTGGACTATAAAATCTACCTAACAACTTAATCACAGTTGCACATAACCGCATCTTGTAGTATTCAAAAATGCCTATTTTTAATAAAAAACTCTATCAAATAAATGGTAAACTACACCTCAATCATTAGAATAGTATTCTTTCTAAGAATAGCTTTCCAATTCATGGGAAACCAACAGTGTTAGCTATTGCAGTAAGAATATCCCTTATTTCTTCAAATTTAAATTTTTACATCATTTCTTACAAATTAGCAAATAACTGTAGCATAAATTTATAAAAATAACACTTGTATCCTCTGAGTGTTCAATGTAATTATTAAAACATAATATTATGTAATTCAGCGACCTTAAAACTAAGATAGTCAATTTAAGTACCAGTTACTGAATTTAAAACAGTTTTAATTAGTAAAGAAACTTTTAGCTACCTTAGATAAATTAGTCTCATAACCTACAATATTAATTTCATGTTAATATCATTTGTTATTCCTGACTATGCCAGGATTAATAGACGAGTAAAAACATTAAGCCATATAATTTATAAAACAGTAATGTAAAAAACACATTTATATGCTAATCTATATCACAGCTTTAAAATATATAAGCAATGCCAATTACACTAAAAACAGCATATTGTAAAACGTTATAAATAAAGAAAATTATGTTTGGCTATTGAACACGAGCTAAATTTAACTTTATCGCAGAGTAAACAACACATTATTTAATCTCATAACTCGAAATTTAGCATTAACTAAAAAATATTAATTAAAATATTATTTGCGTACTTATGATAATGATTATAATTCATACAATATTATTATATGATCTTAAAATCAACGACTGGGACCGTAATACTTCATTTTATGACAAAGTTAGTAAGTAACTGATAGTATTCTCAGATTATAACTTCCGAACTATAGCATGCGGACATGTTCAGGAAAGTAAACACCTAAAACACGATCTATATGAAAAATTATATCAATATATAAGTGTAGATCAAATACTGATTACCGTGTAAGACACACAATATCATCAAGATACATACCAAGAAAAATAAAGGACAAAAGTGCTTTCAAACCTAAGAAATCCAGTGCATACAATCTTCACATAACAACTAAATCACGTAATATTAGATGTATTACAAGTCACTTTTTAATTTTTTTTTAAGTTGCTCATTAACCTGCTCAGGACTTGCTTTTCCTTTACTACATTTCATCACTTGTCCAACAAAAAAACCAAGTAACTTGTATTTACCCTGCCTATACTCAACAACTTGACTTGGATTTTTAGAAATTACCTGTTCTACCAGATTTTCAATAATACAGGTGTCCGTAACTTGTCTTAGTCCTTTGTTTTCTATTATGGTATCTGGCTCTTCTCCTAAATTCCACATACTTTCAAAAACAATTTTAGCAATTTTTCCAGAAATAGTCCTATCTGCAATACGTTTGACAAGGTTACCAAGTTGAGTGGCAGTGATAGGACTTTCGGAAATGCTAAGATTAGCTTTGTTTAGTGCACCCAAAAATTCTCCCATGACCCAATTAGCTGATAATTTAAAATTATCAGAAATCTTAGCTGTTGTCTCAAAAAAGTCAGCTAAATCCTTTGTCATAGTTAAAACATTAGCATCATAAGCATTTAGGTCATAAACTTTTTGAAAACGACAGCATTTTTCCTTATGAAGTTCTGGTAATGTTGCTCGAATACTCTGGATCAAGGCTTCATCCACTTTAAGCGGTAATAGATCAGGATCAGGGAAATAACGATAATCGCTAGCTTCTTCCTTAATTCTCATGGGACAAGTTTCTTTTTTATTAGAATCATACAGACGTGTTTCTTGTATGACAGAACCACCTCGCTCTAGAATGTCAATTTGACGTTCCACTTCGAAATTAATTGCCTTTTCTACAAAACGAAAAGAATTAACGTTTTTTATTTCTGTTCTAGTCCCTAGTTTTAAAGCATTTTGACGGCGAATAGAGATATTGACATCGCATCTGAAAGATCCTTCTTGCATATTACCATCGCAAATATCCAGATAGCAAACTAGTGCATAAAGTGTTTTTAAATAAACAACTGCTTCTTTGGCAGAACGGATATCTGGCTCTGAGACAACTTCAAGTAATGGGATACCTGCTCGATTCAGATCTATTCCAGTAAAACCATAATCACCATGCAAAGATTTTCCAGCATCTTCTTCTAAATGAGCGCGAATAATATTAATACACTTGATTTGGTTATTGTCTAAAGAAATATCTAAAGTACCTCCTGAGACAATTGGAAGATCATATTGACTAATTTGATAACCCTTAGGTAAATCAGGATAAAAATAATTTTTACGAGAAAAAATAGAGATAGGTGCTATTTGCGCATTAATAGCCAAACCAAATTTAACAGCCATTTTTACTGCTTTTTCATTCAGCACTGGTAAAACACCTGGTAAACCTATGTCGATTGCACAAGCTTGTGTATTTGGTTTAGCAGCAAACGTTGTTGAAGCGCCTGAAAAAATTTTTGTTTTTGTATTAAGTTGTACATGAATTTCTAGTCCGATAACCGTTTCCCACGTCATATTAGTACCATTTTAGTCTAAATTGGTTGTTAGTTGCTTATGCCAATCAGTAACCTGTTGATACTGATGAGCTAAATTTAGCAATTTTGCTTCAGAAAAATAATTTCCTATCAGTTGAATACCTGTAGGGAGATTATTAATATAACCACTTGGCATGGAAATACCTGGCAAACCAGCTAAATTAACGCTACTAGTATAGATATCAGATAGATACATATCAATAGGTCGATCAATTTTTTCACCAAGTTTAAATGCAGGCTCTAGTGTAGTCGGCCCTATGATTAAATCTACCACTTTAAAAGCTTTTTTGAAATCATTAGCAATCACCTGACGAATCTTTTGGGCTTTTAGATAATAAGAATCATAATAACCGGATGAAAGTACAAAAGTTCCAATCATAATTCTTCGTTTAACTTCCTCACCAAACCCTATGCTACGAGAACGTTTATATAGATCTTCTAGATTAACAGGATCCGTACAACGGTAGCCAAATCGCACACCGTCATATCTTGCCAAATTAGAAGAACATTCAGCAGGGGCAATAACATAGTATGCAGGTACGGCCAAATGAACATTTGGTAAGCTAATTGTTTTAAATATAACCCCTAATTTTTCAAAAATTTTAACAGCATTTTCAACAAATTCAGCAATTTTATGATGAAGGGCTCCGTTAAAAAATTCTTTTGGCATGCCTAGCGTAAGTCCTTTTAAGCTATTATTTAATGTACTGCAATAGTTAGGGATAGGTACATTTACGCTAGTTGAATCTTTCGGGTCAAAACCAGCCATACCCTGAAGCAACATAGCACAATCTTCTGCAGTTTGCGCATGTGGCCCTGCTTGATCTAGACTGGATGCAAAGGCAATCATACCAAATCTAGAAACTCGTCCATAGGTTGGCTTCAACCCCGTGACACCACAGAAAGCAGCTGGTTGTCGAATGGATCCACCTGTATCCGTACTAGTTGCAGCTGGTACTAACCGAGCAGCAACAGCTGCTGCTGAACCACCAGAGGAACCTCCAGGTACATAGTCCATATTCCATGGATTGCGTACTGGTCCATAAAAACTAGTTTCATTACTGGAACCCATTGCGAATTCATCCATGTTAGTCTTACCAATCATAACTACACCTTTCTTACGTAAAGTATCAACAAGTGTAGCATTGTAAGGTGCAATAAAATTATCCAACATTTTAGAACCGCAACTTGTTTTGATACCATGTGTACAAAAAACATCTTTATGCGCAATTGGAATACCTGTTAATGGATTTGCAGCATGTTTTTTAATGCGAATATCAGCAACTCTAGCTTGAGCTAAAGCTTCAGCTTCTGTAACAGTAATGAAGCAGTTTAATTTTTTGTTGAATTTACTAATTCTATTTAGATAATATTGTGTCAATTCTTCACTAGAGAATTCTCTGTTAACTAGCCCAGTAGATAACTCTCTTAAAGTTTTATTTTTCATATTAATTAACCCTCTCGTCTATATTTTGAAATCTAATCAACTACTTTAGGTACTAGATAAAGTCCTCCTTCTTTACCAAAGGCAGGTGCAATAGTTTGCATAGCATCAATAACATTGTGCTCAGTTACTTCGTCATTTCGTAAACGTAGGACAAGATCTAACGGATGCGCCATTGGTAACGTATTTTCTGTATCTAATTCATTAATTTTTTCAACCATTTGTAGAATATTATTTAGGTCATCTACTATGCTATTTTTAAACATTTGTAATTTTTTTCTCTCAATACTACACTTACCATTTTGTTCAACATTCAAGCGGGCTAAATGAGCAACCTTGGTAACATCATCTTTAGTGAGTAACATAATAAATACTCCATATAAAATCAACTACTTTAGCATATTACCTGTGTTGCCCAAAATGCTTGTGACTGGTAAAGTCTTAATAGTATTTAAAACATGGTGGTAGTACATATGTTCAAGACACTTAGAGGCATTTTCTCCAATGATCTATCTATAGATCTAGGTACAGCAAATACACTTATCTATGCTCGTGGCCAGGGGGTTGTTCTTGACGAACCTTCTGTAGTAGCCATACGACAAAGTAGAGTTGGTGGGCAAAAGAGGGTTGCTGCTGTTGGTTGGGAAGCTAAAAGAATGTTAGGTAGAACTCCAGAAAATATTACTGCAATTCGACCTCTTAAAGATGGTGTAATAGCTGATTTCCATATTACTGAAAAAATGTTGCTTCATTTTATCAATAAAGTTCACAAAAATAAATTTTTACGGCCCAGTCCAAGGGTCTTGATCTGTGTGCCATGTGGATCGACTCAAGTAGAACGCCGAGCAATTCGTGAATCAGCACTGGGAGCTGGCGCAAGGGAAGTTTATCTCATTGAAGAACCAATGGCAGCAGCCATTGGAGCTGGAATGCCTGTAGAGCAAGCAAGTGGCTCTATGGTTATTGATGTTGGTGGTGGAACAACTGAAGTTGCCATTATTTCTTTAAGTGGTGTAGTTTATGCTGCGTCAGTTAGAATTGGAGGCGATAGATTTGATGAAAGTATTATTAACTATGTTCGGCGAAATTATGGTAGTTTAATTGGTGAAGCAACAGCGGAGCGAGTAAAGCAAGAGATTGGTACTGCTTATCCAGGAACTGAAGTACGTGAACTTGAAGTGAAAGGAAGAAATTTAGCAGAAGGTGTACCAAGAAGTTTTCTTCTAAACAGCAGTGAAATTTTAGAAGCACTCCAAGAGCCACTCACTGGCGTTATGGATGCAGTTCGTGTTGCGTTAGAAAAAGCACCACCTGAACTGGCATCAGATATTGCTGAACGTGGGTTAGTCTTAACAGGAGGAGGCGCTTTACTACGAAATCTAGATAAACTATTAATGGAAGAAACAGGATTACCAGTAATTGTTGCAGAGGATCCATTAACGTGTGTTGCACGAGGTGGTGGTAGAGCATTAGAAATGATGGAAGAATTAGGAGAAGGTGATTTGCTTTCGACGGAATAAATAGAAACATTATTTTTAATAAAAAAAGGAGTCTGGCATAAAACCTATATTTGCCAATGAACCGTATCATTGGTTGCAGTTTGCTATCATTAGTTTTTTTTCGGTCATTTTAATGATTGCTGACCATCAATACAACGAGATGCTCACTCAATTGCGATCCAGTATCTCTTATGGAATATACCCAATTCAATGCATGGTCGATGCTCCATTTTACTGGTATAAGAAGTTAAGTTACCATTTTTTAGCTAAAGACGCCATAATGACTGAGAATTTCAAACTACGTACGAAACAATTGCGCCTACTAGGATATACGCATAAACTTCTTGCTTTAGAAGTGGAAAATATTAATCTTAAAAAATTGTTTAATTCTACAACTAAAGAAAAATTAACATTTTTAGTGGCAAATACTTTACATATTAATCCCGATCCTTTTAAACATCAAATCACGTTAGATAGAGGGAAAAAACAAGGCACATATATAGGACAACCTATTATTGATGCAAATGGTATCATGGGTGCGGTTATTAGTATCAATGCCTTAACAAGTGATGTTATGTTATTAACAGACAAAAGTATTTCTGTACCAGTAGTGAATGCCCGAAATGGTATTCGTTTCATTGTAGTTGGAACTGGAAAAACTAATCAATTAGAACTACAGCATGTCCTCAGTACAGCCGATATTGCTATAGGTGATACTATGTTAACTTCCGGTCTAGGAAGACGCTATCCAGCAGGATATCATGTTGGTATTATTACTGAAATTCATAATAATCCAGGTAAAACATTTGCAACAATTCTATTAAAACCCAGTGCAAAATTAGAGCGAAGCATGCAAGTTTTACTTGTTGGAACAAAACAGGAATTATCTTAGTGATAGGAAAACACTCACTACAAATATGGACATCAATATTTTTGACATTTCTGATAGCAATTAATTTATCCCTTTTACAATTACCTATAGAATTATTTTGGCTTAAACCTAACTGGGTAACTTTAGTTTTCATTTATTGGGTAATATTTTTACCAAATACAATTGGAATACTATCAGGATTCTCAATAGGGTTATTATTAGATTTACTCGAAAACAATTTATTGGGAAGTATGGGGTTAACATTAACTATTATCGCATTTATAACAAATATACTTCGAATCCGAATAAGACAACTACGATTTTGGCAGCAAATATTTATTGTGTTCATTTTAGTAGGATTTGAGAAATTAATGAGATGTTGGACCCAATTAACAGTAGAACATTCAACAATAAATTTATCACATTTAGTATCAACGTTCATTAATATTGGTATTTGGCCAGTGTTATCTACAATTCTACAATTTTATCAACGAAGTTTAAAACTGTATTAATAGGAGAAAGTATACGAAAAAATTCCTATAAATATAATCACGAATACCTGTATTTACTCAGTCGATATGAAATGCATTACACATGTTACAACATTAGATTAGCTGAGAATGTATATAAAAGCAAAGTAATTCTAGTGTTACTAGATGTATAAACTTCTTTCAAAATGATCTATATCTAACTTTTCACACCATTCGCAATATTTTACTGAACAGACCAAATTACACTTAATAAATTATAGACTAAAAATAAAAAATTTTACACGAAAACTAACTGAGTAAAACAAACAATTAATGATTAAACACCTAAACTATATTATAATTAATAGATTTATTGATATAAAAATGAAGAGCATAGGTACCAAATTACCCAAATTTTAGAAAAGGAATCAAGCACACATGACGTCATAATTTCAATTTATAATCTTTTATTATTAAAACTAAGCAAACCAATATAGGTATTTTATATAAGTTAGAAGTATCACCTCTGTGTTCCATATTCAACATAGCTTATTAAAGGAATAGTCAAGTATTTAAAACACAACTTCATTTGTAAAAAAACTTAAAATTATTTAAATTT
>PVBE010746795.1_pt1 | contig 21951 bp, 19 predicted proteins | sample 1631181 | NCBI WGS metagenome assembly PVBE01 (sample SAMN08397723, study PRJNA350692) | Marine metagenome, whole genome shotgun sequencing project. | isolation source: water | place: Pacific Ocean | collected 2012-04 | reverse complement strand
CGATTTGGGTCATCCAGTTATACCGATCTTCAACCTTGCCTAACTTAATTTCTTCCAATTCACGTTTTAACATGTTTGAGATCGTGCGGTTTTCAACCACTGGTAATTCCATATTGTCACCCAGGTACCCAATGTCTGAAATGTGCGAGATGGTTGCAGCTGTTCCGGTTCCAAATGCATCTTCCAATCGTTCTTCAAGGTATGCCTGGTGAATCTCTTCTATGCTGACTCTTCGTTCTTCAACCGGAATATTTTTTTCACGCAAAATATGGAGAACGCTTTCGCGGGTAATGCCATGGAGAATAGCTTCTTCATCCAGGGTTGGAGTAATTACTTTTCCATCAATTACAAAGAAAACGTTCATGGTACCTATCTCATGTACATACTTGAATTCCACACCATCCATCCATAGAATCTGATCGAAACCTTTTGCATTGGCTTCCTTCACTGCCTTCAAAGTAGCCGCATAATTTCCTGCAGCTTTTACATTTCCAACTCCACCTCTGAAAGCACGTACATATTTATCGGCCACCAAAACTTTTACCGGTTTAGGGTAATAAGGTCCAACCGGGCTACTGAAGATCACGAATTTGAAATTGTCGGCTGGTTTGATGCCAACGTATTCATCGTTGGCAAACATATAAGGCCGGATATATAACGAGGCACCGTTGGTTGTTGGCACCCATTGCCGGTCCACATGCAACAACTTTTGCAATGCTTCCAGAAACAACTCTTCAGGAATCTCCGGCATAGCCATTCTTTCAGCCGTAATATTCAATCTTCGGGCATTCTTTTCAGGTCTGAAAACCTGAACAACACCTTGATCTGTTTTGAACGCTTTTAATCCCTCAAAAATGGCCTGCCCATAATGAAGAGCAGTGGTTGAAGGATGTAATGGAATTTTTCCGAAAGGCACCACGCGCATATCATTCCACTTACCATCATAATAGTCAGCAACAAACATGTGATCAGAAAAATGTCGGCCAAAAGGAATGTTATTAAAATCGATCTGCGATATTTTGGAATCTGAAACTTGTTGAATGCTGATGGTAGTGTTCATATACGGTTGTTTTGTTTCTTAATAATTCTACGAAAGACTTGTCATCAGAAATTCTAAACTTCGCCAAAAATTCACCCTATGGAAAACGAACTTTCTGATGAGTTTCGTAACGTTAGCCGAACCGAAATCCTGGAATTGAATAAGGGAATTACTGCGTTTCTTCCCAGTGACGAAAACTTCCAGTCGGGTGAGAATCCAGGAACAAAAGAGGCGTTCGACTGTGGCGGCAAAGATACGAAAAAGCTGCTAATTCTTGTCCGTTCCACCGAACACAGATTCTATGATGAGACAGGTGAGGATATGCTGAAAAAGATGATGAAAGCGCTTGGATTTGATCTCGATGAATGCCTTGTTTTGAACGCTGAAAAATGTCCTGTCACAAAATTCGCGGCCCTCAAAAGTTACTTTGGTTTCGAAAAGCTTATCGCTTTTGGCATCCATCCCAAAATGCTCGATCTGAATGTTTCGATAAGAAAAAACGAAATCGGAAATATGACAGACACCTCGTTTCTGTTCACAGACAAACTAGAAGATTTGGTTTCAAACCCACAATTGAAACGGCCACTTTGGGGATCGTTGCAACAAATGTTTGGAATGGCTTAAAGAATTATTCACAAATCACAGATTGAAATACAACCATGAAGCTGGTTTTTGCGACTAATAATAGTAACAAGCTCTTTGAGATCAATGAAATGCTCGATGGTGAGTTCGAGGTTGTAGGAATGAAGGAGTTGGGATTCACAGAAGATATTCCGGAACCCTTCGAAACCCTGCAGGAAAACGCAGCAGCCAAAGTCAATTACATTCATAAAAAACTGGAAGTTGATTGTTTTGCTGAAGATACCGGACTTGAAATTGAAGCCCTGAATGGCGAACCGGGTGTTTTTTCGGCTCGCTATGCCGGAGAAGACAAAAACGCAGAAGCCAATATGGCCAAAGTATTGAAGCGTTTGAAAGGCCAGGAAAACCGCAAGGCACAATTTCGAACCGTCATTTCGTTAATAATAACCGGAGAACAGTTTTTCTTCGAAGGAATTGTAAAAGGAACAATCCTTGAAACGCGACAAGGTGCAGGAGGATTCGGCTATGATCCGATTTTTCAACCCGAAGAAGCCGCCTGTTCTTTCGCTGAAATGAAGACCGAGGAGAAGAATAAAATCAGCCACCGGGGCAGAGCATTGAAGAAGTTAGTGAGGTTTTTAAAGGAACGAGGAGCCGAATGATTGTTTTAATATCCACGCCAAAAAGCGTAATATTATAAGGGTAAATAGTCCAAACGAAATCATCTGACACATGGAACTGGGCAATATAGGTAACTACAAAGCAGCAGAGATCATAGATCGCTGTTTGCAAAACGACCGCTTCGCCCAACAATATTTGTATCACTATTTCTCACCAAAGATGTTTTCCATCTGCCTTCGCTATGCCAGCGATTACCACACCGCTGAAGATTTGCTGCAGGAAGGATTCATTAAAGCTTTCAAATACCTTCACAAATTCAGGCGCGAAGGTTCTTTTGAAGGTTGGCTGAGACGAATTTTTGTAAACACTTCAATTGAGGCCTATCGGAAAAACGTGCGCGTTTACCCGATCCTCGATCAGGAGAATAATGAAATTGACATCGTGGATCAAAGTTGCTTCTTCGATCTGGAGCATCAGGATCTTCTAAACATGGTTCAGACACTATCCCCCGGTTATCGAACGATCTTCAACCTTTATGCTATAGAGGGCTATCCACACAAGGAGATAGCGAAGATGCTCGACATTTCTGAGGGCACCTCAAAATCGCAGTTGGCACGAGCCCGCTCGATTCTTCAAAGAAAGGTGCTGGCTTCTCAAAAATTACCGGCAGAGATTGTGTCCTGATACCAGGAACAGAAATCTGAATTTGAATTCTCTGGCTGAAACACCAATGAATACTTCGACCCCGATGCAACCAAAACGGAATAGAAACTATCAAAGAGTAAGTTGAAAAACTGAAGAACAGGATTAGATATTGAACGATGGAGTTTTATAAACCAAATGAAGATGCAGCAAACCGGTTCGACCAGGCCTTTCGAGAAGGTTTGGGTAATGCCGAAGTGCCGCCTTCGCATGGTGTGTGGGCAGGGATAGAAGCAGAATTAGATGCTATTCAACCAGCTACGAATCCGGGAACCAATTGGTGGTATCCTTCGGTGGCCATGCTGTTGATCTTTGGATTGCTGATCAATACAGCACTGCTGGTTGAAATGAAGTTGATTGGTGATCAAACCGATGATGGTATTTTGGTATCTGTTGAAAATGATGCATTTCCATTTTTTATTGATAAAGAAAATCAGGATGAAACACCGGAGCACCTGCCGCAACTCATGGGATTTTTCCCGGCAGATTTTCCATTTGGAATCAATGGATTTGGGTTTGAAAAAGAAACCAACAATGGTTTAAGATTGGAAGGGTTGAAGCGATCATACGGAGATATCATTACACCCAATTTGAAGACCGATTTGAACTGGAATTTTCCGAATGCCAACCAAGTCAACAACGTAGCAGCAATCGGACGACACAAAAACACAACCAAAGAACCATCCACCATCTCAATTCCAGCCACGCTTTCAAGAGAAGTAGAAACGGCTACTGATAAATTGTTTGTCTCAACGGATGAGTCATTCATCCTTGCAAGCCTGATTGAAGATGATGCAGAAGAAAAGTTCAAGGAACGAATGGCCGCAAGAAAAGCGGAACGTGCGCTACATAACAGCATGATTCCGATCAAGGGATTCTCGTTTGGCGCAACTGCTTCGGCCAACAATACCTGGATGATCCTGAAAGCCAATTCACACGATCGGTCATTGGGCGAAAACCTGGAATACAAGATGGATTTCGGAGCGGCTTATGGAGTGGCAATGGCATACGACTTTTCTACACGTTTTGGAATTCAGGCCGACTATATTATTAATTCCAGCCAGGGGCAGAAGTATTCTGCCGAATTGAAAGAAAATCGAGTAGACGGTTCCCTTGATCTACGATATACACAAGTGCCGGTGCTGCTGAAATACAAATGGGCCAAATTGTCTAAGCGAACAGAAAAGCCAAGAGTGATGAATTATGTGTTTGGGCTTCAATATAGCCACCTGAAGTCTGCTACAATCAACACAAATGGATTTGCCACAAATGGTGAGAGCAAATTCAATAAAAACGAATTAGGCTTGGCATTTGGCCTCGACTATGATATCTTTATCACCAAGAATCTGTTCATGAGCCTTGGCGCACGAGGAACTTTGAGTTCTGACATTAAATCATTTCCCCTCATCATTAACGATGAAAACCAAAACCCTTATAACTTTTTACTTGGAATCAATGCCAGCTTCAAATACTTGATTCACAAAAGCTGATTTCAACATCTGACTATTTAGAACTTCTACTCTATTATTTTTCGCATTCATCTACCTTCACACGAGTGAAGTCGGGTGATTTAACAGCAACTTAAACCCACTCTGTTATGCAATCTATTAGTCAGTTACAAGCAGACCTGATCCGGTCTATCAGTACCAAATATTTCTACAAGCAGGAACGCCTGTTGTTTCAAATCATGATTGCCTATGGCGATCGTCATCTTTACCAGGAATTTGAGGACTACGAAACCTACAAAACCGAACATAACCGGCTTGTGGTGGCCATGAACAACAAGTCTGTTCTGGAAAACAGATTTACCCCGGCTTATTTGGAAAAAGCATCCTAACCCCTTAGGATTTTACCCACCCCGCTGAATCATTATTGTCGCTTCATTCTTCTTGTGACTCTTCTGAAAATTTCACCCGCATTTTTAGAAGCAGTCTTTAAGTCTTTGTAGATAACTTAGCCAGCATTTCATCGTTGATCGTTTGTGGCTTTCCGAATTCTGCTATCTTTTCTTCTCCTTTCAATTTCCGCTTCCGCAGGAAACATTTCTGGTATCGTAACTGACCAAGCAGGGGAACCAATTCCTTTTGTGAATGTTTTCATTTCAGGAACCATCACTGGTTCTACTACCAATTTGGATGGTTTCTATTCATTAGAAACAACGCGGGCTGAATTAGAGGTTGTCTTCAAGTACATTGGGTACAAAACACTTGTTAAACAAATAGTACTTCAAAATGGACAAGCCAGGGTTGATGTTCAAATGCTCCAGGAGGAATACAGGCTTGCCGAGGTAGTAGTTTCAGGGGAAGAAGATCCAGCCTACGCCATCATTCGTAAAGCCATTAAAAAACGGAAATACCATTACAATTTGGTTAAGGGTTATGAATGCGATGTTTATCTGAAAGGTCTTCAGGAATTGCTTAGCGCGCCCGACAAGATTTTTGGTTTCACCGTGAACTTTGATGGAAGCCTCGACAGTAACAATGCCGGCATCGTCTATCTGTCAGAATCACAGTCGAAGTTCTATTTCGAAAAGCCTGACAAGGTCAAGGAGGTGATGATTGCATCAAAGGTGAGCGGCAACAGCCAGACGTTTAGCTGGAATTCAGCTTCCGATTTTATGGTCGATTTCTATAAAAACAGCCTCGATGCCGATTTCCTCAGCGAGCGAGTTTTCTTTTCTCCGATTGCCGAAAATGCCATGCTGTTTTATAAATATCAATTGGAAGGAGTCTTCATTGAAGATGGCCGGATGATCAACAAGATTAAAGTAATTCCAAAGCGCAAAAATGATCCGGTTTATCGTGGATGGATTTACATTGTTGATGAACTCTGGAACATTCACAGTGCGGACCTCATGCTGGTTTCAGCAGCAGGAATCAATTTTGTTGATACGCTGAAAATTCAACAGATGCAAATGCCCATAGATGAAAAAACATGGATGCCATTTTCGCAAAAGTTTGAATTTGGCTTCAAGATTTTAGGCATTAAAGGCGAAGGATATTTCCTGGGGGTTTATGATAACTATGTGCTCAATCCAAAGTTTGACAAGAAGTTTTTCAGCAACGAAATGCTGAAGATTGACGAAGGTTCCAACAAGATTCCTTCTTGGGTATGGGACACCCTTAGGCCAGCCCCTCTTACGGAAAATGAAGTGTCGGATTATGATCGCAAGGACAGCCTGGAGGTCTTGAAGGAATCAAAAGCCCACCTCGACACTATGGACAAAACTAGGAACAAATTCACCGGGTGGGACATAATAACCGGTTACGATTACACCAATTCGTTTCATGAATTTGATTTACAGCTAAACCCAATTCTTGAGCAGGTTTCCTACAACACCGCTGAAGGTCTGGCTTTGGCGGCAAATATTAAAACCCGAAAGAAGGTTGATGAGAAACGGACCATCCGAACAGAAACCCGCCTGCGATATGGTTTTGGCAATCATCATTTCAACTCGATGGGTAAATTGTACTATTACTTCAAACCCCACAAATTTCAGCGCATCGGAATTGAAGGTGGACAATACGTTTTTCAATTCAATGGTCGCAAACCGATTTCTCCATTGGTGAACACGATCTACACACTGTTTGCCGAAGAAAATCACTTGAAGTTGCAGGAAAGACTTTTCATAAAAGGGACTTACCGTTATGAACTGTTCAATGGCGCAATGCTAAGTCTTGGGGCAGAATATGGCAAACGAAAAAGCCTCAACAACATTTCAAACTACTCCTTTGTAGATAGGGAAAAGCAAACATTTTCATCGAACATTCCAGCAACCAGTGATTCCCTTCCCGCCTCGGTTTTTGTAGGGAACAAAAAATATACGGAAATATCAGCCAGTCTTCGTTTACGATTTGGACAGAAATACATCACTCGTCCCAACCGCAAAATAACCATGGGCACAAAATGGCCGGAATTAACTTTTACTTATAAAAAGGGACTTTCAGGAATAGGTGGCAGCGAAACCAATTTCGACTATTTCCAGGTTCATTTACTACATCATCTGAAATTTGGATTGGTGGGCGAGTCACACTACAACGCAACTGCTGGAATTTTCCCCAACTCCAGCAACGTCATGTTTAAGGATTACAGGCACTTTAATGGCAACCAAACATACATCGGCACACACTACCTTGGCGGGTTTCATTTATTGAAATACTATGCGTTCAGCACTACCGATCCATTTGTTGAAGCGCATTACGAACATCATTTCAACGGTTTCCTGTTCAACAAAATACCGCTGATCAGAAAATTAAAATTTCAGGCCGTTGCCGGAATTAACTTCCTGTACACGGAACAAAGCAAAACCTATTTTGAAGTTTTGGCCGGCATTGAGAATATTGGCCGGATTTTGAGATTTGATTTTGTAACAAGTTTCAACCAGGGTAAAAAAACAGAAACAGGTATAAGGATTGGAATTGAGTTTGGTGGTTGATCTCTCAACCCAATTATTTCCGTCCAAAAGGATTCATTCGCATCATTTTTCCTGCAGCACCCATTTTTGACATTTGCCGCATCATCTTTTTCATTTGATCGAACTGCTTGATGAATTGATTGACTTCCTGAATCGTATTTCCACTTCCATTGGCCAATCGTTGTCTTCTACTTCCATTAATCAACTGGGGATTTGAGCGTTCCTCGGGAGTCATTGAGTGGATGATAGCTTCAATCCGTTTGAAGGAGTCGTTGTCAAGGTCGATGTCTTTGATGGCTTTACCCATGCCTGGGATCATGCCCATCAAATCCTTAATGTTACCCATCTTCTTGATCTGGCTGAGTTGACCAAGGAAGTCGTTAAAATCGAATTGATTTTTATGAATCTTCTTCTGAAGCTGTCGCGCCTCCTCTTCATCGAACTGTTCCTGGGCTTTCTCAACAAATGAAACGATATCACCCATGCCCAGAATTCGCTGCGCCATTCGGTCGGGATGAAACACGTCCAAGGTGTCCATCTTTTCCCCGTGGCTTACAAATTTGATTGGCTTTTCAACGGTGTATTTGATGGAAAGGGCCGCTCCACCCCTAGTATCACCATCAAGTTTGGTGAGCACAACACCATCGAAATTCAACCGTTCGTTGAATGTTTTAGCCGTATTCACAGCATCCTGACCGGTCATAGAATCAACCACAAAAAGTGTTTCATCAGGATTGGTTGCACGTTTCACACCTTCAATCTCCTGCATCATCTGCTCATCAATTGCCAAACGACCGGCAGTATCGATAATCACCACATTTCGGCCGTGCATTTTGGCGTAGTTGATTGCATTTTGCGCAATCTTAATCGGTTCCTTGCTTCCTTCGTCAGAATAAACTTCAATTCCGGTTTGCTCACCCAGAACTTTCAATTGGTCCACAGCAGCAGGACGATAAACATCTCCCGCCACTAACAAGGGTGATTTTCCCTTCTTGGATTTCAGATAATTCGCCAGTTTGGCCGAAAAAGTGGTTTTACCAGAACCCTGCAATCCCGAAATCAAAATAACCGCAGGTGACCCTTTGATGGAAATTTCACTGACAGATCCTCCCATCAAATCAGCAAGTTCGTCCTTCACAATCTTCACCATCTGCTGACCTGGTGAAACGGCAGTCAGCACTTCCCCACCCAGGGCTTTTTCTTTCACCTTATCAGTAAACTCCTTGGCAATCTTGTAATTCACATCGGCCTCAACCAATGCACGCCTGATTTCCTTCACGGTTGAAGCAACGTTTATGTCGCTGATACTGCCCTGGCCCTTTAGATTCTTAAACGCCCTTTCTAACCGGTCTGATAAATTTTCGAACATGATGAATTCCTACACTTAAGTTAAAATATAGTCTAATAATAAGTTAGCCTGATCACTTTTGAGAGGTATTTTGAAAGGCGGATCACTTGCCTGGTGTAGCCATATTCATTGTCGTACCAAAGGTATAACACAGCTGATTTCCCATCCGGGGCAACAATTGTGGCGGGGCCATCAACCACGCAAGCATGCCCGTTGCCCACCACATCGCTCGAAACCAATTCATTTGAAATGGAATAATCCACTTGCTCAACCATGTTACCGTGCAATGAAGCCGATTTCAAAATTAGATTGAGTGCTTCCTTCGAAAATTTCTGCTTGAAATTCAGATTCATTATGGCCAATGAAACATCGGGTGTGGGTACTCTAACAGCGTTTCCAGTCAGCGCACCAGATAAATCCGGAAGAACTTTGGCAACAGCTTTGGCCGCTCCAGTTTCGGTGATCACCATATTCAACGCTGCAGATCGTCCTCTTCGTGATTTCTTGTGATAGTTATCCAAAAGATTTTGATCGTTCGTGTAGGCGTGTACTGTTTCCAGGTGACCTTTTTCAATTCCAATTTCTTCGTTCAAAACCTTCAACACAGGCACTATGGCATTGGTGGTACAAGATGCAGCAGAAAAAATCTTTTCCTCGTCCCGATTGGCAGATTCATGATTTACACCATGAACGATGTTAGGAATATCACCCTTACCAGGCGCTGTGAGTAAAACCTTGTCCACTCCTTTCGATTGAAGATGTTTTGACAAACCTTCACGATCACGCCAAACACCTGTATTATCAATCACCAGCGCATCGCTGATTCCATATTGTGTGTAGTCAATTTGCGAAGGATCATTGGCCGCAATCATGTGTACTTTATGACCATTTATGAGCAACGTTTTCTCTTCCAAATCTTCACTTATAGTACCATGAAGTTTTCCATGAACTGAATCTTTCCGTAAAAGACTTGCCCGTTTTAATATCTCTTCATCAGAATTTCCACGTGTAACGATTGCCCGTAGCCTAAGCTGCTCACCTTTCCCTGCTTGTTCAACCAGTTCGCGGGCAGCCAGCCGGCCAATTCTTCCAAAACCATAAAGCACCACATCCTTGGGTACCAAACGCATCTTGTCAGCTCCGATAAAACTGGCCAGTTTATTCCCAACAAAATCTAGTTCATTGGCCAAGTCATCCTTTTCCGCCAACCATTCGCTGGCCAAACTGCCCAGATCAATTCGCGAAGGAGCCAGCCCCAATTGCGATATGGCTTGCGCCAGAGAAAGCGTAATATGGATAGTGAGCGGCTTGCTCACATAGTTTCTTGCGAACAGATGATTGTTGAGAATCTCACTTGCGCTGGTATCAACAATTTTTCGCCTGAAAAGAATGAGTTCAACGGACTTATCGAGAAAAAGATTACTGGCTACAGAAATCAATTCAACAGCTGCTTTTTCCTTACTTATCCAACTTTCAAGTTCGCCAACATACGATTGGTCTATCAAGGTATCATTCATTGTAATTCGGTTGCGTTAAAAAACGCGCAAAGTTAAGAATATCACGAATGATTCAGGTAGATGAAGCCAGAAGGGTGTACGACAGATTTCCTAATAGAACACTGATTACGCTGAAAACAGAGATTTTCGCTGATTTAATATTGAGTCCACTCCGAAAACTATGCTTCGCGCAAAGTCGCTAAGATGCGAAGAAATTTATAATACATAACGAACAAGATAATGCATCTTCTACAAATAAAATATCTTTGCGTCTTTGCGTTTTGGCGAGATAAATGCACTTTTCAGAGTACACTCAATATTAATTTTTGGAATCGCTTTGTTAAAAATGATCTGCGTTCATCCGTATTTTCAGCGTAATCAGCGTTCTATTTTAAGCTGTGTGTGAATTTTGTCGTACACCCAGCCTGAATAACAAGGAAGGATAACGTTAGATTATTCCCAATAGAAACAGAATCTACTTACCCAAATAAGATTTCAGCAATTTACTTCTGGAAGTGGCCCGCAGGCGATTGATGGCTTTGTCCTTGATTTGACGGACACGTTCGCGGGTTAATTCATACCGATCACCTATGTCTTCGAGCGACATGTGATGATCTACCCCTATACCGAAATACAACGTGATTACTTCGCGTTGTCTTTCTGTGAGTGTTGACAAAGAGCGTTCAATTTCTTTTTTCAACGAATCGAGGTGATTGAGTTTGCCTTCAACCAAATTGCCGTTCGGGTCGGTTAAAACATCCAACAATGAGTTTGATTCACCATCCTGAAAAGGTGCATCCATAGAAACGTGTCGTGAACCCACACCGATTGTAGTTTCAATTTCATCCGATCCAATGTCAAGCACCTCGGCTAATTCTTCGGTAGAAGGTTCTCTTTCAAACTCCTGTTCGAGTGCTGAGAATGCCTTGTTGATTTTGTTCAAGGAGCCAACTTTGTTCAAAGGCAGCCTGACAATTCTGGCTTGTTCTGCTAACGATTGTAAAATGGATTGACGAATCCACCACACAGCATAAGAGATGAATTTAAACCCCCGGGTTTCATCGAATCGCTGCGCAGCTTTTATTAGTCCCAGGTTTCCTTCATTGATCAGGTCACTCAGAGAAAGACCCTGGTTTTGATATTGTTTGGCAACTGAAACCACAAACCGCAGATTTGCTTTGGTTAATTGTTCCAATGCCTTTCTATCGCCAGCCTTAATCCGAACGGCCAATTCCACCTCCTCGTCCACAGTGAGTAAATCCACTTTACCAATTTCCTGGAGATATTTTTCTAAGGATTGGCTCTCTCGGTTTGTTATCGACTTGGTGATTTTCAATTGGCGCATGGGGAGAACTTTTTATTTTTAATTAAGCCTGGTCGTAATACGATGGACGTTTCACTTCCATTTTTAAACATTGATGTTACGAAACCCGACCTGACTGGAAAGTACGAAATTTATTGGAATGAATTCAAGCTACCCGAGCATAAATTGCAGAGGAATGACATCAATTCCTCATCGTTGGTTCCCACATTATAGGCGTACGGTTAAAATAAAATCGTGTCGAGTTGAAATTTTGAATATTATTGCGGCAAATTTCAGGTTTTTCTTAAATTGCCTAACTCAAGAATCCGAACATGTCGAAAAAACAGGCGTTCACCGTTGAATACACCATTAAGTCCTCTCCGGGCATTTTGTACTCATTTCTTACTACACCATCTAACCTTGCCCAATGGTTTGCTGATGCTGTTGATATCACTGAAGATGAGTGTATTTTCACTTGGAATGGCTCTTCTGAAACGGCCTACATCCTCGAAACCATTGAAGATGAAATGGTGAGATACCGATGGGAAGATAGTCCAGAAGATGAGTATTTTGAGTTTAAGATCACGAAGTCTGAAATTACCAACGACACTATTCTGACGATAACAGACTTTGCTGAAGATTACGAGCTAGACGACCAAAAGCTCTTATGGGACAGCCAAATCAAAACACTGACTATACGAATTGGAGGTTAAACACCTGCTTGCTGTAGCGCTTTCATTATCCCTTCATAGAATTTCAGTCCTTTTTCTGGCACATCATTCCAATTCTGCAAATTTGTGCGGCATGCCACTTTGAGCAATGTTTCTTTAGTGAATTCCAATTTTTGTTCTAACAAAGAGCCTGAAACATTCCTATAACCGGTTTCCAATTCATGTTGCCATTCAAACTTTAAATTCGTGTGGAAATGAAGATTGGGAAAACCATTTAACGCTTTTAAAAATTCGGGCAGATGACTCTTGTGTGCGTTGAAAGCGTTTCCAGATAAATGAAATGTGAAGCTGAAATAATGCCCCCACCAAAACATGGTCCTGAAGGCAAAGACCGATTCTTTAGAAAACAGCCTCGGAAAATCTAACATCACCCAGGGTTGCTCCTGGTAGTTTTCACCTTTAGAGATTTTCCCCAATTGAAAATCGGTTCCGGGCGGAAAATTCATGACTGTGGTGTATTCTGATTGCTTGGTTAATTCTGCAAGTTCTTGCAATAAGTGAAACACTTTTTTCGTAATCACCTGCTTTTTTGGAAAAAGGTCTGAATCATTGACCAGTAAAAGCTCTTCTTCCGAAAGAAGTATTTTTGCCGAACCACCCACGCTGACGAAAATAGGTGAAAAAAATCGACCAACTCTTACTGAAAACCTTTGCAGGTCCCTTCTTCGTCACATTCTTCATAACCCTTTTTCTCATCGTGATGCAGTTCCTTTGGAAGTATGTGGATGACATGATCGGGAAAGGAATTGAACTGCTTGTTTTGGGTGAATTGATGTTTTATGCATCTGCCAGCTTCGTACCATTGGCTTTGCCACTAGCCATGTTGCTCAGTTCTATTATGACACTCGGGAAACTTGGTGAGAACAACGAATTGGTAGCCCTGAAATCATCGGGAATTCCACTTAGCAGATTTATTCTACCCCTGGTGGTGGCTTCGGTTTTTATCAGTATGGGTGCTTTCTATTTTTCCAACCAGGTGTTGCCCGTGGCCAACCTGAAATTTGCCTCGTTATTGTACGATATCAGGCGAACAAAACCTGCGCTAAACATCAGGGAAGGTGTTTTTTACAATGGTATTGACGGTTTTTCAATCCTTGCACAGGGCAAAGGCGAGGAGGACAACACGCTGTTCGATCTGATGGTTTACGACCATACCGAAGGTCAGGGTAATAACCACATTTTGATCGCTGAGAAAGGTGAAATGACATCGAGCGAAGATGAGCGTTTCCTGACACTAAAACTCTACGATGGCAGACAGTACAAGGAAATGAAGCCCAAGAAGGACAAAAACACCTTCGAACATACCGTGCTGGAATTCAAGGAGTGGGAAAAGATTTTCGATCTCAGTGAATTCAATATGGAACGGACCGATGAGAGTTTCTTTAAAGACCATTACCAAATGTTGAGTGTTTTCGATCTACAACATGCTATTGATACGCTGAATATGAAGATTGATCAGCGGAAAATGAACTTGAAGAACTACCTGAACCCGTATTTCTCCTTCAAACAGAAAAACGTTGATAGCTTGATCGCAGCACGAAATTTACCCCCCTGGGAAGAATCCGGGGAGACACCTCTTAGCTACATTGATAAGATTCCACCGGCACAGCAACTAGCCATTTCCAAAAGAGGCCTTTCTTTAGCTCGAAATGTGAAAAGCTTCGTAAACGTAGCAGGTCGTGACATCAATTATCAGAAAACTTACCTTGTGAAACATCAACTCGCCTGGCACAGAAAATTCACGCTTTCGGTCGCTTGCCTCATTCTCTTTTTCATAGGTGCACCTTTGGGAGCAATCATTAGAAAGGGTGGCCTTGGTTGGCCGTTGGTGATTTCAATCATCTTTTTCATCATCTTTCACGTATCGAGCATGATTGGCGAAAAACTGGCCGAGGAACATGTGCTTACCGCATTTGGAGGAATGTGGTTGTCCTCTGGTATTCTTTTGCCCATTGGTATCTTTTTCACCTACAAAGCTTCCCGTGACTCCCGCCTGTTCAACCGCGATGCATACGATCAAAGCGTTCAGAAACTGCTGGCCATGTTCAGGAAAAAACAAACTTCATAATCGTGAAACTGATTCGTGATACACGGTTGTTCCTCGGCTTAACATTTCTGTTTTTAATTGCATCCGGCACACTTACGCTCACAACAGAGAAAGGTGCACTTGTGCTTTGGTTCAATGAACAACACAACGCTGCTTACAATCTCTTATTCAGAAATTTCAGTTTCCTGGGTGAGGGAATTGTTATGGCTGCAATGGTAGTGGTGTTGGCCTGGCGAAAAATCTCTGATGGCGTTCTGCTTTTAACCGCCTGGCTGTTTACAGGATTGACTTGCCAGATGTTGAAGAGGTTGGTTTTTCCCAACCAACCACGGCCTGCCAAGTATTTCGAAAACCTGGAATCATTCAATTTCGTGCCGGGAGTAGATGTAGCCAACTGGATGAGTTTCCCATCAGGCCACACAGCAACTGCTTTTGCCATGTTCATGGTTTTGGCTTTCGTGTTTAGAAAAACGTGGGTGATTTTAGCGCTTTTCATCTGCGCATTGGGTGTTGGAATGTCAAGAATTTACCTTGCTCAACATTTTTTGGAAGATGTTATAGCCGGTGCAGCTATCGGCTGCATTCTGACTTTCGCAGTGATTTTCGTCTTTCAAGAAAATTCAGCCATCAGAAATGCTGCAATTTTAAACAGACCCATAATCCAGAAAAAAGGAAATGCTGGATAGAATCGAACCAAAATGGCATCATCTTGCTGTTTGCTTATTAGCTGCTGCCTTATTCCTTCCTTTTTTGGGGAAGGTACACTTATTCGATTGGGATGAAATCAATTTTGCAGAAGCCGCCAGGGAAATGTTGCTGACAGGAAATTTTACCCAGGTCCAAATCAACTTTCAGCCCTTTTTCGAAAAGCCACCCTTATTCATCTGGATGCAGGCCTTGAGCATGAAGATTTTTGCTGTCTCTGAATATGCTGCCCGTTTTCCCAACGCTGTTTGTGGAGTAATATCACTTAGCTATTTGTTCTTTTTAGGAAAGCGTTTAAAAGAAATCACGTTTGCATGGTGGTGGGTACTCTTGTATGCTGGATCCTTTTTGCCACATTTCTATTTCAAATCGGGTATCATCGATCCGTGGTTCAACCTCTTCATTTTTGTAGCTGTTACCTCCCTTCCTATCATTGCTGCACGACAATACGAATTTGAAAAATTAAATCGATGGGCAGTCATTGGGGGTTGTTCCCTTGGGTTGGCAGTACTAACAAAAGGACCGGTTGCCATAATATTGACGGGAATTGTGGTCGGTGTTATGGCCATTTGGAAACGGCAACATCTTGATTGGAATCGAAGACTTTTAAGCTATTTTCTCATCAGCTTTTTAACCGTTGCATCATCCTGGTTTGTCCTGGAAACAATAGTCAACGGCCCGGGATTTGTGCTTGAATTCCTGAATTATCAAATCCGACTTTTCACGACCCAGGATGCCGGTCATGGCGGTCCGTTCTTCTATCATTTCGTGGTGTTGCTACTCGGGTGTTTTCCAGCAAGCACACTTTTATTGAGCAAACCTATTCAATCTACAGGTTATCATTTTGATGATGTATTCAGAAAATGGATGTGGGTTTTGTTATGGGTGGTGTTGATCGTGTTTTCCATCGTTGAAACCAAGATTCTGCATTACAGTTCATTGGCCTATTTCCCGCTCACCTACCTGGCAGCGGAGAAATTGAAAAGTTGGCTTGGGGGGCAGCAACCTGGAAAATTAGTTCCCGGGTTCCTGCTCGGATTCGGATTACTCTTTGGGATCATTCTGATCATGTTGCCGGTTGCAGGAAAAAATCTGGATGTTATTCTGCCCTACATAAAAGATCAGTTTGCAGTTGCCAACCTGAAAGCAGATGTCCATTGGAGCTATGTTGGATGCTCGATTGGATTTTTCTACCTGCTAGGCGTTTTCGGCTTTTGGTATTTTACAAAGCAACAAGAACGCTCCAAAGCCTGGCTGATCCTTCTGGTCATCAACATCATGACAATTCAACACTTGATGAACTCCATTGTTCCGAAAATTGAAAAAATCACACAAGGGGCTGCCATCGAGTTTTATGAAGAAAAGGCTGAGGAAGATTGCGTTGTAGAAGTGTTGGGATTCAAGAGCTACGCGCATTTGTTTTATACCAACAAAACTCTGGATCCAGGCGAACCAATCCTTTCACAAGAAGAATTATTATCCAAACCAACGAATCGAAAAGTTTATTTCGCGGCAAGGATGAATAAAGCCGAAAAATTTAAAAATGAATTGGGTTTGAAGGAAATCAAGAGAAAAAATGGATTTGTCTTTCTCGAAAAGTAACTAGCGGTTACTAAGCTTCACAAAGCGTTCCTGGTATTCACCTTCCAGACCGAGAATCCGAACAACATACACCCCAGAGGCAGCAAAGGCCATTTCATCAATATGAATTCGGTTTAGATTTTCAGCTTTCAGACATTGCATCTTTTCCAACATCTTTTCTCCTAGCAGGTTGCAGACTTGAATCACAACATCTGCTTCACATCTTGGATAAACCATCACATTGAACACATCAAGAACAGGATTGGGGTAAAGAATTGGGACCTGAAGTTTGGAATAAATTGGTGCATCGGAATTAGCCATCACTTCAAAAAAAGCCTCTGAAAAATCGGGAATGCCATAACCCAGATCATCATCAGGGTTTTCCGCCTGGCTGGCTGTGGATTGCACAATTTCCATCAGTTCAATATTGGTTAGCTCCTGATTTGCCTGCCACAAACAAGCCATCATACCTGCAATAAGGGGTGAGGAAAAAGATGTTCCACTTCCCTGAGAAATACTTCCGGATTGATTGGCCAGAATTGTTCTGTGTCCCATTCCCGACACATTTGGTTTTATATCTCCATCGCTGCTAGGACCGAATGAACTGAAGGTGGCCTTTACCTCAAGGCTATCAACTGCCCCGATGGCAAACACACTATCGCCATCTGCTGGAGCACCGATGTAGTGCCAATTTCCATTTCCTGAATTGCCCGCGCTATTCACCACCAATATGCCTTTAGATGCAGCAATGTCGGCACCAATCGTAATTCGGGTTGTGTTGCCATCCATGTCTGAATAGGTGTGGTTCTGTGAAGCATCGTCAAACTTGGTGTAACCCAAAGAAGAGTTGATAACATCCACCCCGGCACTATCGGCAAACTCGGCCCCAGAAACCCAATTGTCTTCTTCAATCAAAGTCTCATGGGCAGATTCTTCGGTTCTAAACAAATAGTAGCTGGCCTCTGGGGCAGTTCCTATGATCATGCCATCCAATTGACCGGTCATCACAGAAAGCACCGATGAACCATGACTGCTGTAATCATACACAAATTCACCTCCGTCCACAAAATCGCGGGTTCCCAGCAAACGGCCCGAATTCCGCAGCTCCGCAAACGCTTCCATTTGATCAGCATTTCGAAAACCGGCATCCAGCACAGCAATGTGCATTCCACGGCCTTTAAAACCCAGGTTGTGTAAAGCTTCACCTCTCACCATTTCCAATTGATGATAGGAGCGGCCATAAGGCACTTCAAAATCTCCACCCTCAAGAACGATACTCTCTTCAGCTAAAAATTTATCAATTGAGGTTTTACCACTAGTTTGTTTCACCAGTTCGAACTGCAAAACGAAACCTGCAGATTGCAAATAATTGAAAAGCAAAGAATCGGTTGTTTTAACCGTTACAGCGTTGAACCATTTGGATCGGTTGATCATTGAAAAACCTGCTTGTTTCAAGCTGTCGATGTAGGCAGGTGAAACCGGAAGATCATTTTCCCGGATGTCTATGTTGTAGCGTTCCCTGCGGTCAATGGCGCGTTGAGAAAGAAACTCTTGGGGGGCAGAAATGGAAAAAGGCGAATGCTCCTTATTTGTAAACTGAACCCAATAATGATAAGTGGGTTGGGCAAAACAAAAGGTGGAAATAAAGAGGAGAAATGGTAGGGCGGTGGTTTTGAGCATTCAGTGTAGTTACTGTTTATAATCACTGACCGTCATGCGGACAATGTAGCCACTTTCGGGTTCATCCCAGCCGGCCATTACATTTTGCTTTTCAAGAAACAACAATTCTTTTGAAACCAAGCCAACGTGTTTGGCATAAACCTCTCGAGATAGCTTTTTCTCGATCAAGTTCTCATCATCAATGTGATTGATTGTCACCGTTGAGTCAAAAGAGAAAGGCCCATGTGAACCAGGTTCATCCAAATTGGTGATTTCATATTCCCAATCTTCCAGGTATTCCAACTCATCGTTGATGTTGATGTACACGTTTCCATTCCAGGTTGCCCCTTCTTTCATTGGGAAAACCATTTTGATGAAACGAAGATTGTCCTCTACTTTTTCAGCAGTTGTTGAAGTTCGGTTGCTGAACCAAACTTGTTGAATATGCCAGGGCTGGGTATCGTCCAACCGTCTGTATCGCTCTATTCTTTGGGTAGGTCTACCTTGATTATCCAGGAATTCACTCTCGATAACCTCCATAATTTGATAGTGCGAAGAATCGATACGAATGGGAATAAAAAAGTCATCGAAAAAGATGGAATCTACATCGTAGATCACCCAATGGGCTGAATCGGTAGGGAAGTATTCGTACTTCAGTTCGATTGGAAAAGAGGACTCCTTCTTACAGGAAATTCCCATTAATCCGATTAAGGCTATAAGGCCAAAAAGCAGGCTTCTATTCAGTTGCGTTTTCAAAACAATTGGTTTAGACGTTGAAACTTGATTGAATAACTCCACCACCTATCACATCATCTCCATCGTAAAACACAGCCGACTGGCCGGGCGCAATGGCTTGAACATGGGCGGCAAACTCTATTCTTATACGTTCCCCATCGTTAAAAAGTTTACTGAATGCACCTTTATCCTGGTACCTGATTTTGGTAATCACCTCCATTCCGTCCTCAATTTCGGCATACTTCTGCATATTCACCTTATAAATATTGAGGCCATTGCGATCCAATTCGTCTTCCACACCCAGTACAACAGTATTGGTGCCTGGTTGTATATCCGTTACATACATGGGTTCACCAAATGCTTTTCCAAGACCTTTTCGTTGGCCAATAGTATAGAAAGGGTAACCGTTGTGCTCACCGATCACCTCGCCTTTGGTGTTTACAAACAATCCGCCCGCCATTTTTTCTTCAAGGCCATCTACTCTTCTTTTTAGAAAACCCCGGTAATCATTGTCGGGAATAAAGCAGATTTCGTAGCTCTCAGGTTTATTCGCCAATTCCGGATAACCCCAATCACGCGCGAATTGTTTGACGACATCTTTTTGGAAGCCGCCAACTGGAAACATGGTTCGTGCCAGGCACTCCTGGGTTAAACCCCACAAAACGTAACTCTGATCTTTGAAGTCGTCAATTCCTTTGTGAACAATGAACCGGCCGTTCTCTTCGCGTTTTTGAGCGTAATGGCCAGTAGCGATGAATTCGCAATCCATCTGATCGGCTCTTCTCAACAATGCTTCCCATTTGATGTGGGTATTACATAAGATGCATGGATTTGGAGTTCTGCCGGCCAGGTATTCATCCACAAAATTGTCGATTACATAGTCGCCAAACTCTTCCCTGATGTCGATGATGAAATGCGAAAAGCCCATATCAACAGCAACCTGTCTGGCATCGTTGATGGAGTCGAGGCTGCAACAACCGGTTTCTTTTTTCGCACCACCCGCTGAAGCATAATCCCATGTTTTCATGGTGATGCCTACAATTTCATAGCCTTCATCATGCAGCATGGCAGCAGTTATCGTGCTGTCGATTCCGCCACTCATGGCGACCAATACTTTTCCTTTTTTACTCAAACCGTGCTTAGCAATTAGCCCGGCAAAGTTACGCAATTTGAGACCCGCCCTTTGAAATAAGGACGGTTGTTGGGGCGAGAGGGTGAAAGAAAATCTTGAGAAAACTGCAATAAAAAGTCCTGATTCGAAGAGAACCAGGACCCAAACAAAAAGTAACCGAAATCGAAGCAGCTTTAAATTAAGGCTATTCCATCAGCATGTAAAGTATCGATGGAGTAATTGCAAAAAGTCTGCAATTACAAAAAACGAAATGTGATTTTTGAGCTAACTCGAAAAGTTGTGGGTAGCGCTTTTGCTAGGCAGCAATTTGCTTTTCTACCTCATCGGCATAAATGTCGAGGTGCGATGTGTGAAAGGCGCATTCACCATCCTTAATCAGCAACACCTGGGGAGATTGGTGCTCTACATTAAACACCTCGGCAACATGATTTGAAACTTCCCTGAACGACAACAAATCCAAATACCATGCATTGGCTTTATCAGATTTGAATTGTCTTTCAAACCGATCTTTGGCTACGCAACTGATTGAACAGCGCGTGCTATGCTTGAAAATAATGGAAGGTTGGTGATGAGACTGCTCAATTAAATCATTGACCTGTTCTACAGTTGTCAATGGAAGCCAGTTCATCTAGCAATCTTGTTCTGTTTGAACGTCAACTTTTGTGATTTCATTCGGACAACCTTCACGGTGACAAGAAGTCAACATGCTGCCCAAAAACAATACTAAAAGTGCTGTTGAGAGAGTTCGTTTCGCTTTCATTTTGTTCATTATTAGTCGTTTTAGCTTATAGAACGTTCTTATTGCTAAATTTAGCGCAAAGATAACCAAATTTCCCCCTGACTTTATGAAGGTTCATTTGATTGCGGTGGGCGGTGCCGTTATGCACAACCTCGCTATAGCTTTACGCAAAAAGGGTTACGAGGTTACAGGAAGTGATGATGAAATTTTCGATCCCGCTAAAAATAACCTCCTGACCTGGGGATTGCTTCCACCTGAATTCGGTTGGTTTCCTGAAAAAATTACACCTGATATTGATGCAGTTATCATCGGTATGCATGCCCGAAAAGAGAACCCGGAATTGCAGCGTGCGCTTGAATTGAACTTGAAAATCGTTTCGTTTCCGGAGTATGCTTATGAACAAACCGCAGATAAAAAGCGGATAGTGATTGGGGGGAGCCATGGAAAGACTTCAGTCACTTCGATGATTATGCATGTACTGAAAAAGCTGGAACAACCATTCGACTATCTGGTGGGTGCTGCCCTACCCGATTTCGACCAAATGGTCAAGTTTTCGAATGAAGCTCCGATTGCCATATTTGAAGGCGATGAATACTTGGCTTCACCTTTGAAACCCCAACCTAAATTCCATTTCTACAAACCGCAAATAGCCGTTTTAACCGGCATTGCCTGGGACCATATTAACGTGTTTCCCGATTTTAATGATTATGTTGAACAGTTCAGAATCTTTGTTCAAACCATTGAACCAGGTGGAACTTTGATCTACTACCAGGGGGATGAACGGCTATGTGCCATTGCCGGTGAATTTGAAGAAAAATTAAACCTGCTGCCTTACGTAACCTGCGATTATAGCGTTTCGGATTCAGGAACGAAGGTTCAATTTGGAGGCAAGGAATATGCACTCCAGGTTTTTGGAAATCACAACATGCAAAATGTAGAAGCAGCGCGATTGGTGTGTGACCGATTGGGAATTGCGGGTTATCAATTTTTTGAAGCACTGGACGGTTTTAACGGTGCTGCAAGAAGACTTGAGTTATTGGACGAAAACGAAACGACGGACGAATTTATTTATACGGGTGAGACATGGAAGGGCCAAACAAAAACGAAGAACGTGTGG
>PVBE010241315.1_pt1 | contig 21961 bp, 17 predicted proteins | sample 1631181 | NCBI WGS metagenome assembly PVBE01 (sample SAMN08397723, study PRJNA350692) | Marine metagenome, whole genome shotgun sequencing project. | isolation source: water | place: Pacific Ocean | collected 2012-04 | reverse complement strand
CTGCGCCACCGCCTGCGCGGCCGGCCAGGTCTGCACCTCGGGCACCTGCGCGCTCTCCTGCCAAAAGGGCCTGACCGACTGCAAGGGCAAGTGCGTCGACACCCAGAGCGACCTCTACCACTGCGGCGCCTGCGGCACTGCCTGTGCGGCAGGGCAGGTCTGCACCTCGGGCACCTGCGCGCTCTCCTGCCAAAAGGGCCTGACCGACTGCAGCGGCAAGTGCGTGGACTTGAACAGCGACGTCTTCCACTGCGGCAAGTGCGCCACCGCCTGCGCCGCGGGCCAGGTCTGCACCTCGGGCACCTGCGCGCTCTCCTGCCAGAAGGGCCTGACCAACTGTCAGGGCAAGTGCGTCGACCTGCAGGCAGACAATAAAAGCTGCGGCGCCTGCGGCAACGCCTGCGCCACGGGCCAGGTCTGCACCCTGGGCAAGTGCGTGCTCTCCTGCCAAAAGGGCCTGACCCAGTGCAAGGGCAAGTGCGTCGACACTCAGAGCGATCTGTCCAACTGCGGCGCCTGCTCCAGCCCCTGCGCCGCGGGCCAGGTCTGCACCTCGGGCACCTGCGCGCTCTCCTGCCAAAAGGGCCTGTCCGACTGCTCGGGCAAGTGCGTGGACCTGACCACCGACATCTACAACTGCGGCAAGTGCGGCACCGCCTGCGGCCTGGGCAAGCTGTGCTGCGCCGGCGGCTGCGTGGACCCCTACACCGACAGCAAGAACTGCGGCGCCTGCGGCAAGACCTGCGCCGCGGCGCTGACCTGCCAGAAGGCCGGCTGCACCAACCCCGCGTCCTGCGCCACCATCCTGGCGACCAACAGCAGCGCCAAGAGCGGCACCTACGTGATCAAGCCCGGCGCGGTGGCCTTCTCCGCCTACTGCGACATGACCACCGACGGCGGCGGCTGGACCGAGATCACGCCGACCATCGCGCGCAACTACCTCGGCGGCAAAATAACGGCCGTGCAAAACGGCAAGGGCGCGGGATTCGACAGCTCGCACCGTCCCTTCAGCAAGGGCCACAGCGGCGGCTCGCCGCACACGGTGCACTACACCTTCAGCTTCGGCGCCGGCTACTCCAAGTTCTTCCTCAAGAGCTACCACCTGCGGGCCAACGCCGGCACGAGCAACCCCTCTGACATGTACCAGAGCCGCTTCAAGCAGACCTCGTGGACCGCCGGCAACTACAACTGCGTGGGCGACATCTCCTTCGGCACGCCGGACAAGACGGGGCCGACCACCAGCTTCGCCCGCTTCGAGAAGGCGGACTGGGCCTGCGTCTCCTGCACCCGGGCCTTCGGCGGCGGCGCCAAGATCTTTTCGCTGGGCGCCACGTCCAAGGCGTTCCGCATCGGCTGGGGCGAGACCTGCGGGGCCTACGAGGGGTGGTACCCCTGGTGGTCCGGATCCATCATGGTCAGGTAGCGGCAGCTCCTTCGAGGATAGACAGATGGATTACCCGGTGGATCCGACCGACGAGACCATCACCAGCCTGGCGCTGTACTACACCTCGTGGTGCCCCTACTGCCGCAGGGTGCTGCGCGCCATAAAGCGGCTCGGGCTGTCGGATGACCAGGTGATCATGCGCGACGTGGACGACGAATCGCAGCACGACGACGATCTGCGCGAGGCGCGGGACCGGGGCACGGTGCCGGTGCTGCGCATCCAGTACGACGAGGGTGAGATGTGGATGCCCGAGTCCGTGGACATCATCGACTGGCTCGACGAGCGCTTCGGCCGAGGCGCGCCGCGCGGCGCTTGATGGCCCTGAGCACCGTCGGCCGGAAGCGGTAGAAGCGCACGTAGGCCGGCGACTCGCCGCTGGCCTGCTCCGAGGTGAGGCCGTAGAGGTAGCCCATGTGCAGCACCGGGTCCTCGGGGTCGAAGCGACCCCGTCGCCCGCGGTCGGCCTCCACCACGGCGATGTGGTCCCAGCCGCGGGGCGAGCTGGTGAAGCCCTTGTAGTCGATGAGCATCAGGTCGCCGGTCTGCACGCCGCCCTTGCCGAACGGCACGGCCGCTGGCTGGCCCTTGCGCGGCCCCTGGGCGAACACCACGCCGGTCTTGGTCAGCAGCAGCCGCTCGGTCACCGGCCGCGACCAACGCCTGAGCCCTACCACGCTGGAGTACGGCATCGGGTAGCCCGCCTGGCGCACCGCGCCGATGATCACGTCCGCGCAGTCGGCGCCCTGGAAGCGGTCTGTCTGGTGCCGCCGGCCGCGGCCGCCGCTGCCGAAGACGTTGGGCACGTTGAAGAAGCCGTGCAGGTGCCCGATGAGGCCGTCGCCGCTGCGGAAGGTCACGCGCATCACCTTCGGTGAGATGCCGCCGGTGATGCGCGACTCCATGCCGCGTGAGGCGAGGGTCTCGCCAGCCAGCGTCACCGACACCTTGTAGCGCATGGTGCCGAGCCCGCCGTTGACGTCCACCCGCGGGTGGGTCGGGCGAGCGCGCGTGGGGTTGATGGACGGGCCCCGCGCTCCGGGGATCAGGCCCTCGGTGTATTCGATGGTGTCGTAGCCGAGCCAGGCGCCGTGGCGCCGGCCGAAGAGCACCGCGTTGGAGTAGGCCGGGTTGCCCCGGTTCGGCGGCGCGGTCTTGACGTGATGTGGTCGCGGCTCCACCCGGTACCAGCGCCAGCGCAGGGGCCCCAGCGCGGACAGCGGCCGCACGCGCTTGCCCTTCAGCAGCCGCCCGCCGAGGCGGAAGCGGGGCACGTCGGCGTAGTAGCGCGCCCGGCGGCCCCGGCCCACGCGGATCACCGCCCGCACGCGCACCCGCTGGCCCAGCCGGGCGCTCACCGCCCGGTCCCGGGGCACCGCGCCGTGGACGCCGGCCACGAGGTAGACCGCGCGGTCAGCGGCGACCGCCGCGGAGGGGAGGCAAAAGAGGAGGCCGGCGCCGAGCAGCGTCAGGGTGCGTGGGGTCATGTACCTGGTACGGCGGCCGGCCCGGTCCTATCCCCGCCGGGCCCCCAGGGTCTTTTTCAGCGCCTTCTTGGTGATCTTGCCCGAGCCAGTGCGCGGCAGCTCGTCGAGGAAGTCCACCCCCCGGGGCGCCTTGAACGCCGCCAGCCGCTGGCGGCAAAACTCCACCAGCTCCTGGGCCCCGGCCTGCCGCCCCGGCCGCAGCACCACCGCCGCCCGCACCACCTCGCCCCAGGTCTCGTCGGGGGCGCCGTAGACCGCCGCCTCCAGCACCGCGGGGTGCTCGTACAGCGTGTTCTCCACCTCGATGGAGTAGATGTTCTCGCCGCCGCTGATGATCATGTCCTTCTTGCGGTCCACGATGTTGACGTAGCCCTCGGCGTCCAGCACCGCCAGGTCGCCCGTACAGAGCCAGCCGTCGTCAGAAAAGGCCGCCGCGGTCTCGTCAGGCAGGTTCCAGTACCCCGGCGTCACCGTGTCGCCGCGCACGCGGATCTCGCCCACCTGCTCGCCGTCCGGCCGCACGGGCGCGCCGTCGTCGCCCACCACCTTCAGCTCCACGGTGATGAAGGGGCGGCCGGTACTGGCGCGGTAGCGCTGCTGCTCCTCTTCGGGCAGCGCCCGCAGGTGGTCCTTGAGCAGGCTCAGCGTGAGGTAGGGGCTGGTCTCGGTCATGCCGTAGGTCTGGACGTACTCGCAGCCGAAGGTGGACATGATCCGGCGCACCACCTCCGGCGCGATGGGCGCGCCGCCCGACAGGATCGCCCGCAGGCTGGAGTAGTCGTGCTCCGCGGCGGCGGGGTGCTTGATCATCAGGTTGAGCATGGTCGGGATCAGGTTGCTGATGGTCACGCCGCCCTGCTCGATGGCGCGCAGCGCGGCCCGGGGGCCGAAGCGCGGAACCATGACGTGGCGCCCGCCCACCAGCGTCATCGCCACGGTGGCCCAGGCGTCGGCCAGGTGAAACATCGGCGCGATGTGCCCCCAGACGTCCCGGTCGCGGAGGCCGAGCTCGGCCACGGCGCCGAGGGCGTGGTGGCAGACGTTGCCGTGGGTCAGCATCACCCCCTTGGGCCGGCCGGTGGTGCCGCTGGTGTAGTAGAGGTGGGCCAGCGCGTCGGCCTCCACCGCCGCCGGCTCCAGGGGGCCGTCCAGCTCCGCGGCCACGGCCTGCTCCAGGTCCTCGGCGGGCAGCGGCAGCGCCGGCGCATCGCCGTCTCCGCACCAGAGCAGCCCCTCCAGCTGCTGCGGCGACGACGTCAGCCTGGCGACCTGTTCGCCGAAGCAGCGATTGGCCAGCAGCAGGCGCGCGCCGGCGTCGTCGAGGATGAAGGCCAACTCCCGGGGAGAGAGGCGGTAGTTCAGCGGGCAGAGCACGGCGCCCAGCGCCGCGGCGGCGTAGGTCGCCTCCAGCATGGCGTGGGTGTTGAGCTCCAGCACGGCCACGCGATCCCTGGCGCCCACGCCCCGGCGCCGCAGGTGGCAGGCCAGGGCCGCCGCGCGTCGGGCCACCTCGCGGTAGGTGAAGCTGCGCGGGCCGTCCACCACGCCCACCTTGTGCGGGTAGTGGTCCAGGGCGCGCTGCAGGGTGGTCCAGACGTTCACGCGGGGCAATATAGCAGACCCGCGGGACACCGAGACATCCCCCGGTGTACCATCGGCCCGTGGACGAGATCCGAGCCAAGAACCGACGCCTGATCAACGCCCTGGCCCTGGTCGCGCTGGCCGTGGCCCTCGGGGTGCGCCTGCTCTGGCTCACCTCCCAGGAGATCTGGTACGACGAGGCGGCGCTGCTGACCTGGGCCAGCATGGGCCCGGAGGAGTGGAGCGCCCACCTGCGGGCCGGCGGGGTCCCGGTGCTCGGGCTGTTCAAGGCGCCCCTGGTCTTCGCCGCGCTCAAGGCCTGGCTGGCCCTGGTCGGCAACAGCGAGCTGGCCCTGCGGCTGCCCTTCGCCATCATCGGCGGTGCCACCGTGGCGCCGCTCTATCTGCTGGTGACGCGGCTGGTGAGCCGGCCGGCCGCCCTGGGCGCCGCGGCGTTGCTGGCGCTGCACCCGCTGCACATCTACTACTCGCAGCAGGTGAGCGAGTACGGCCCCCTGGTGCTGGCCGCAGTCTGCTCCATGCTGCTGTGGACCTGGCTGCGCGAGCAGGAGCGCACCCACCTGCCCGCCGCGGCGGGGCTGGTGGCGCTAAACACCGCCGCGCTGCTGATCCACCCCATGGGCGGGACCCTGGCCCTGATCCAGGCCATTATGGACGCGCCGCGGCGCCGCCGGGGGCTGTGGCTCAACCTGCTGCCGCTGGCCGCCTGGGCCGGCCTGCTGGCGGCCACCGGCGCCGACGCCGCCCTGCTGCAGACCAGCCTGAGCTGGATCCCGCCGCTGTCGCTGGACACGGCCCTGGACACCGCCCGGCAGGTCACCGCCGGCGTCATGGTCCACGGGGGCCTGGCCCACGAGCAGCTGCCGCTGTCCCAGGCGGCGATGCTGATGCTGATGCCCTTTCTGGCCGTCTACGGCCTGGTGGCCCTGGCCCGCTCCGAGGGCCAGACCCGGCGCTGGACCGCTGCGTTTTTGGTGGTCTGGCTGGTTTTGCCGGCGGCGCTGCTGGCGGCCTGGTCGCTGTTGGTGCGCAACCAGTGGGTGCCGCGGTACCTGCTGCTCGCTCTGCCGGCCTCGCTGATTTTGGTCGGCGCGGCCTTCGGCGCGTTGTGGAAACGACAGCGCCCCGCCGCCGGGCTGGCGGGGTTGATGGCCCTGGCCATCTCTTCGATGTGCGCCTGGCAGCAGCTGGGCCAGGGCGGCGACGGCATGCGCGAGGTGGCCCTGGAGCTGGCCCGGGATGTTCGCCGCGGCGACGGCGTGATCGTCAGCCCGGACCGGCTGGCCCTGCCCCTGGGCTACTACCACGGCAACTCGCGGGCCTGGCTCGAGCGCACCCTGCGGCTGCAGCGCCGCTTCACCGCCGCGGACCGCTGGCTGTTCACCGACTTCGACGCCCCCCGCCGGCACCTGCACCTCGACCCGGGCTTCGCCGCCTGGCTCGCCGGGCGCCGGCGGGTCTTCGTGGTCACGGTGCAGGACTGGGCCGGCGACGCCCACACCGCGGGCCTGCTGGCCCACCTGCGCAAAAAGCGCTCCCAGCGGTACAAGCGCTTCTTCCCCTACGGCAGCGTCCACATCCTCCGCTTCGACGAGGCCCCCGCAAAAAAAGACGAATGACCCACGCGATGCCATGAGATTGGTCACCGCGAGGAGGCTCCGATGAACTTACCCCCCATAACCGACTGCCACGGCCACGTGCTGAATCGCTGGCTGAAGAACGACCAGGCGCTGCTGCGCGCGGCCCTGCAGCACTGCGCACGCTACAACGTCAGCGCGGTGGTCTCGGTGGACATCGGCGCGGGCCGGCCCGAACAGGACCTGGATCATTTGTGCCGGCTCTTCGAGGAGCACGGCGTGCGCCTCTCGGTGACCCTCGGCTTCATGCCGCCGGCCACCGAAGAGGACCTGGGCACGCTGGCGCCGCGCCTGGAGGCGGCCACTGCCGTGGCCGTCGAGCTGGCCCGACGGCCCGAGGTGGTGGCCATCGGCGAGGTGGGGCTGGACCACCACTGGCCCGCGGAGCTGATCCTCAAAAAGGGCGGCTCCGAGGAGGCGCATCGCCAGTGCCTCGACGCCCAGGTGCGAGTCTTCGAGCACTGGATTCAGCAGGCCCACGAGCTGGAGCTGCCGCTGGTGGTCCACGAGCGCGTGGCTCACTCCCTGGCGCGCCAGGTGCTCGACGGCTGCGTCCTGCCGCCCCACCGCGTGATGTTCCACTGCTTCGGCTCCGACGCCGAGGCCGCGACCGACGCTGCCGCCCGGGGCTACATGATCTCCGTCCCCTCGTCGGTGGTGAACCGCCAGCCCTACCCCGAGGTGGTGGCGGCGGTGCCGCTGGACCGGCTGATGATCGAGACCGACGCGCCCTACCACTCTCCGTTCAAGGAGCTGTGGCAGCGGCTCTTCCGCAAGATCTCAACCGATGCCGACCTCGAGGGGCTCCCGAACAAGACCCGGGACAAGGCCATCCAGCGTCGGCGCGGCGACGCCTTCTTCGGCGCGGTGGAGGACGCCTTCCCGGGCCTGACCTTCGAGGTCTGGCGCGACGGTCAGCAGGTGTCGGTGCCCGCCCGCGAGCACCTGCGCAGCTCCAGGGCGCGCATGAGCAACGAGCCGGCCTTCGTTCGTTACGCCGCCCTGGAGGTGGCCGCGATCAAGGGGCTGGAGCCCGCCGCCGCCTTCGCGGCCCTGGAGGAAAACGCCTGCCGTTTCTACGGCCTGGCAGTTTGAGCAAACTTTTTTGGGCGGCCCGGGAACATTCCCGGGCCGCCAGGGTCCAACAAACATACACGGCGCGCATCGGTCCTCGAGCCAACCCAAACAGGAGGACCCAGACCCGGTGAGCGCCTGGGCGGCACGCGCCCAAAACTCGAACATTATCAGGCCGGCCACGCCCCCGCGGTGGGGGTGAGTGCGGCCGTGTGACCAGCGGCACAAACAACAGGAGGGCGCAATGGAAAAGCAAAACAGCGACAACCAGAGCGCGACAAAAGTACTTCGCATCGGAATCGTCCAGGCAGGCAAGATCGTGGAGGAGCGCATCGTCCGCCAGCGCAAGACGGTGACCCTCGGCAGCTCGACGCGCAACACCATCGTGGTGCCGGGGCTGCCCCGCAGCTTCGCCATGTTCCCCTTCAAGGGCGGCGCCTACCGGCTGCGCTTCGGCCAGGGCACCGACGGCCGGGTGAGCCTCGGGGGCGAGGTGATGACCATGGATCAGCTGCGCCAGCAGGACACCTGCCAGGCGAAGAAGGGCTGCCTCGAGCTGCCCCTGGATCAGCGGTCCCGTGGCAAGATCAACCTCGGCGAGGTCACGGTGCTGTTCCAGCACGTGGCGCCGCCGCCGGTGCGGCCGCGGCCCCAGCTGTCCCACCACGTGCGCAGCAGCATGCTGCGCTCCATGGACCCGGTGCTGGCCTGCGCCCTGGTGGTCATGGCCGTGGCCAACTTCGGCTTCGCGACCTTTTTGCACACCCTGGAGTTTCCCGAGCAGATCAACAAGGTGGAGCAGATCCCCCACTGGATCCCGATCCCGAAGCTGCCGGTGACCCTGGCGCCCATGGCCCAGCTCGGTGAGAAGCCGCTGGCCAAGATGGTCAAGGTGGAGCAGCCGACCAAGGTGGAGCAGCCGGCCAAGGTCGACCACGTCAAGACCCCGCGCAAGCCGGTCAAGCGGCGCGTGACCCGCCGCCCCGCCGGCGCGCCCTGCGACGCGGCCTGCAAGGCGAAGAAGAAGACAGCGCGCCTCAGGCGCCTGGTGCGGCAGTACGGCGTGCTGAGCACCATCGGCCACAAGGGTAAAAAGCCTGGCTACATGAAGGACCTGCTCAAGCCCGGCAGCCCCGGCTCGGAGCTGTCCAAGGTCAAGGGGAGCGTGGTGACCAGCAGGCGCGACGCCTTCAAGCTCAGCAGGCAGGCCACCAAGGCCGGGCCCGGCAAGGTGGTCAGGATGGCGGACCTGGGCGAGAACATCACCGGCCCCTCGGAGGTCAAGGTGCGGCGCATCGTCAAGGAGAGGGTGCCGAAGATCATCCTGCGCAAGAAGCCGATCAAGGTGGACGCCGGCATGAGCCACGCGGCCGCCTACTGGACAATCAAGCGGGGCATGTCCTGCATCCAGACTGGCTACGAGCGTACGCTCAAGCACAACCCCACGGCCGAGGGCAAGATGGCGGTCTGCATGTACGTCGACGCCAGCGGCAAGGTGTCGCGCATGACCACCAAGACCGACACCGTGGGCGACGCCAAGCTGACCCAGCGGGTCAAGGGCTGCGTCATGCGCCTGACCTTTCCGCCGCCCGAGAAGGGCAAGGCCCGCATCTGCGTGCCCTTCGTGCTCAAGAGAGCCGGCGGTCGCTAAAGCAAAATGCCCACGGGTAGACCGCGCCGTGAGGAAGTGAAGTGGTGAGGGGGTGAGGAAGCGGAAACCAAGAGCCTTACTTCCTCACACCCTCACCTCCTCAACGCGCAGAGCTTGGCGCCCTCAATTCGTCCACGCATCGCGCTAATCGCCCGCTCTCCCCTCCCCTCCCCTCCCTTCCCTCACTTCATGGTTATCTTGAGCGTCTTGTAGAAGGTGTCGATGATCTTCGCCTCCGCCACGGGGCTGGTCTTTTCGATCTGTGTCACCAGCAGCACGCCGGCGTCCCGGGCCTTGAAGGTCAGCACCTGCCGCACGATGACCTTGCTGCGGTAGGTGGAGGTCACCAGCTTGCCCTTGAGCCTGGCGCCGCTGGCCAGCTTGCGGGAGATGGCCTTCTTGACGATCTTGTAGCCGTACTTGACCTCCTCCTTGGTCAGCTCGCCCACCATGAGGTCCACCAGGCCCGACGGATCGAGGGTGGTGTACTCCTGCACCATGACCAGGGTGCCCACGGGGCTGGCCATCATGGTCTGGAAGATGCCGTTGCCCAGGCCGGTGCGCGATGGCGACAGGCGGCTCGGGTGATCGAAGGAGAAGTTGACGGTCTTGAACAGCACCACGGTCTTCTTGGCCAGCTTGACCCGCAGCTTGCGGCCGCCCACCTTGAGCACCTTCTCCGTGTCGAGGTCGACCTCGAACTTCTTGCCGTTGATCGTCAGGGTGAAGTTCTCCGCGTGGGCCGACGTGGCCGTCAGCGCCATCACCACGAGCGCCAGCATGGTTGCTCTCATCTTGGATCCTCCTGGCTAGAAATGTCCCATGGCGATCGTGCCCCGCAAAGGGAGAAAGGTTTTTTGCCCGATGCAGATTTCTTTGGAACTTGCCCTGGCGAGCACTGTCCAACGCAGTAGGTCCGACAGTTTGGCGAAAAAAACTTCGCGGACCAAACAAGCAAGACAGGTTTGAAACCCACCTGCCCGAGGCGTCGGTGCCGGTCCCCTGCGGCCGGGGCGGCGCGGGTACGGGCAGGTATGGACCGCTGTGTCCAAAAACATATGGAGGAGCACATGACATCCCCAGGCGATCCCAACGGATCTCAAAACATCATGGTCACCGCCATGCTCGGTGACTCTGTCCTCAAGGTGCGGCAGCTCCAGGCAGAGCAGCCGGGCAAGGGCAAGGGCGCCATCGTCTGCAGGGCGCTGCAGGTCACGGGCGCGGCCATCTTCCTCGTGGGCGTGACCTACGCGGCCATGTCCCAGGTGGGGCTGGCCTCGCTGCTGATCCTGCTCGGCCTGGGCCAGGTAGTCTTCGCCACCACGCGCCTGCGCCTCAACGCCCGCGCGCCCCACTTCACCCTGGGGCCGGACAAGACCACGGACATGCGCCTGGGCCACCCGGCCGTGCCGGAGCGGGTGTTCCCCGTGGTCCAGCGCGCCGGCGAGGGCCACTACCTCTGGTTCACCGACGCCATGGCTGGCCACGTGGACCTGCCGGGCGAGGGGCGCGTACAGCTCGACGCCCTGGCGGCCACGGGCAGGGCCCACCCGGTGGGGCACCTGACGGGCACCCACGCCTTCCCCATCCCGCGAGACGCTCGCGCGGAGGTGGAGATCGGCGACAGCGCCATCTTGGTCAGCTCGGTGTCACCCGCCGGCGGCGCGGCGCGCCCGCTGGTTGAGCAGGTGGACTGGACCGCGCAGACCTTCAATGGCGCCTCGTTCGCGGCCCACGCCCTGGTGCTGTTTTTGGTGCTCTCGCTGCCGCCCAGCAGCAAGGAGCTGACCCTGGACATGTTCAAGACCACGCACAAGCTGGTGGGCTTCAACACCCGCCCCGACATGCAAAAGGACGAGGTCCCCGAGTGGCTGCGCAAGCAGACCCTGGAGCAGGAGCCGGGCCGCGCAGGCCAGGCCCACAAGGGCGAGATGGGCGAGATGGGCGACCCCAAGGTGGACAAGAAGAAGAAGAAGCGCTTCTCGGTCAAGGGCCCCCGCAATAACCCGAACCCGATGTTCGCCAAGCAGCTGGCCAAGGACATGGTCAAAAACACTGGCCTGATCAAGCTGCTCGACGGGCGCTCCAACAGCCGCTTCGCCCACGTCTTCGGCTCCGACGGCGCCCTGGGCGACCAGGCCGAGGACGCCATGGGCAAGCTGGTCGGCGACTCCGTCGGCGAGGGCTACGGCATCGGCGGCCTCGGCCCCATCGGCCCCGGTCGTGGCGGCGGCGGCGACGGCAAGGGCATCGGCGTCGGCGCGCTCGGCACCATCGGTGACGGCGGCACGGGCAGCGGCAAGCGCTACGCCAACTCGGTGCGGCTGCGCCGGCCGACCCACAAGAGCAAGGCCCCGCCCGTGCGCCTGCGGCCCCCCACGGTGAAGGGCTGTTTGAGCAAGTCCATCATCCGCCGCATCGTGCGCCGGCACCTCAACCAGGTGAAGTACTGCTACACCCGCGAGCTGCAGACCAAGCGCGATCTGTACGGCCGCATCGTGGTCAAGTTCAGCATCGCCTCCACGGGCCAGGTGGTGGCCTCCTCCATCCAGAAGTCCACGCTGAACAACGTGGCCGTGGAGGCCTGCGTGGCCCAGGCCGTGCGCCGCTGGCTCTTCCCCAAGCCCGAGGGCTGCGGCCTGGTGGTCGTCTCCTACCCCTTCATCCTCACCACGCCCAACGCCAGGTAGTCCCCCGCCTCAGTTCTGCGCCGCGAAGAAGTACAGCGGCTGCTTCGTCTTCTCGCTCAAGGTGTAGTAACCGTCGGTCTTGACGTCGAAGGCGATGGCCTCGCCCTGAGGCTCCGAGGCGATGGGCAGAGCGCAGGGCTTGCCCTCCAGGGCCTTGGCCAGGGACACGCCGGCGGGCCGCCGCCAGAGGAAGACGTCGAGGTAGGTCTTGATCAGGATCAGCTCGCCGCTTTTCGAGATGTCGCCCGCCGTGGTGGCGGTCATCTTGGCGCCGGCCAGGTTCCCCTTGCCGAAGCTCAGCGTGGTGACCTTGGTCAGGGTGCGCGTGCCCTTTTCGTCCTGGGGCGCGGCGCTGCGGTACACCGGCGAGATGCCGGTGGCCAGGTCCTTGACCACAATGTAGAGGTCGCCGTTTTTCGGATCCACCAGCAGCGTCTCGGCGTTGTGCGCGCCGTCGGGGTACTTGAAGGTCAGCTGGGCCACGCCCGAGAGGTCGGCCATCACCGGGGCCTGGTCCGACTTCACCGCCGGCTCCTTGACGCGGTAGACCTGCACCGTGGACCGCAGCCTGAGGTTGTCGCCGATGTCCCCCACGTACAGATACGTCGCGCCGGAGACGGGCCCCGGGCCGGTGGCCATGTCCTCGTAGTCCTGGGCCTTGGCGCCCTTGAGGGTGTAGATGCCCACGTGCTTGCCCTTGGTGTTGAGGGCGTAGATGCGCGCGAGGTCGCCCGAGTCGTTGTGGGCCCAGAGCACCCCCGGGTTGGTGCGGCTGACCACCAGGCCCGACGCCTCGTCCAGGACGTTGAGCGTCACCGTACCGGCCTTCACCGGCTGGGCGTATTTGGCGCAGGGCAGCGCCGCGTCGGGCCTCGGCTGGTCCGGGGGGGACGCGTCGGGGCGTGTCTGGTCAGGCGTCGCGAGATCAGCCACCGCGGCGTCGGGGGCGGGGTCTTCGGTGGTTTCGCAGGCGGCCAGCAGCAGCAGCGGCAGCAGGCTCAGCGGTCGGATTTTCAGCATGCGGGCAAATTACTAAAACAGACGCCGGGGGACAATGGTTTACGGCTACTGCACCGAGAGCTTGTGGCTCACCAGGTCGCCGTTTTTCAGCATCAGCTGCAGCTCGTCGCCGACCATGCGCATCCACACCGTGGGGCTGGGGGTCTTGACCGCGCCGAGGACCTTGTCGCCGCCGAGGGGCCAGATCAGCACGCCGTCGTCCCGGGCCACCAGCGCCAGCCGCTCCGAGGCGGCCGCCGCCCGGGGGCGCCCCTTCAACTTCATCGTGCGGCGGACCTTGCCCTCGCCCGGGTGGTAGACCCGCAGCTCGCCGTCTTCTCTGGCGATGAGCAGCTCGCCGCCGCTGAGCGAGGCCAGGGCGCGCACGTGGCCCGACATGTAGAAGTGGGACTTGCGCGTCTTGAGGTCGAGCAGCGCCATGTTACCCGAGCGACAGGCGCGCACCAGCTGGCCGTCGTGGAGCATCAGCGCGTTGGCCGGGTAGTGGCAGACGTGGACCCCCTTTTTCGACACGTGGTAGACGCCGTACTTGCAGCGGCGGGACGCGGGCAAGCGCAGCCGCGCGGGGGGGACCTGGGTGCTGCCGCAGAAGAACCCGGGCACCGCCTTGGCCGCCTTCTTGCTCAGGTCCCAGCGCAGCACGTGGCCCTGGTCCGTGGCGAAGAAGACCTCGCCGAGGCTCACGGCGCGGATCACCGTGGTCAGCCCCTGGGGCCCGCTGGGGGCCGAGATCAGCTTGCGCTTGCTCAGATCCCACAGGGCGGCGGTCGTGCCGCCCACGCTCACCAGCCGCTCCTTGCCCGAGAAGGCCAGCCCGGAGACGCCGCCGGCGTGCAGCGGCCTCTTTTTGGGCGGGCCCGCGTCGACGCCGGCGGTCTTGTCGTAGAAGGCCTCGAGCTCCACCGGCTCGACGGCCTTGCCCGGGGTGAGCTCGAACAGCAGCACCTTGCCCTTGGTGGTGCCCACGGCGAACAGCGCGCCCGGACCGGCGGCCGCGGCCGAGACCTTGGCGCCCACCTTGGCCAGCACCTCGCTGCTGGTGATCTTGACGCCCCTGGCCGGCGGCGGCCCCTTGGTCTCCTCGCCGCTCTTGCACCCCGAAAAGAGCAGGGCCAGCAGCATGATGACCAGGGTGGTGCTCAGCGCGCCGATGAGCCCCATCTGGAAGGAGTGGGAGCGGTACCACGGCCGCTTGATGCTGGGGGAGCGCTCGCCGGTGCGCGCCGGCGCCGGCGGGGTGGCCTTGAGCGCGGCGGGGGCCTTGAGCGCGGCGCTGCGCAGGGCCAGCTGCCGGCTGAGCAGCTTGATCTCCGAGGGGATCGGCACCCGCGGCTTGCCGAGGCGGAACTTGTTGGCCACCCCCGCCATGCCTGCGACCTGCTGGGCGCAGACGGTGCAGATCTTGATGTGGCGCTCCACCACCGCCTGGTGGTGCAGGCCGAGCTGCTCGGTGAAGCACATGGCCTCCTGGGTCAGGCAGCCGGCCTGGTCCAGGACCTGAAATTCATTGCCGCTGAAGGCGGGCTCGATGTCGGGTGTCATCCATCCTCCCTGGTGCGTACCTACCAACTATTATCGCGTAACACCCCGACCCTCAAGAGGGAGGGCTCTTGGCCAGGCGCAGCTGGCTGGCGATGGAGAGCAGCCCGCGGGTCGCCTGGTCGCGGATCTCGCCCTCGCCGGCCCCCACCACGTGGGCGATCTCGCGCAGGTGCAGGCCGTGCCACAGGCTCAGCTGCAACACCTCGCGCAGCTCCACCTCGAGCTCCTCGATGCACTCGGCGACCTCGGGATCTTTGACGCGGTAGGGGCGCACGGGCTCGCGCCCGCAGACGGGGCGGTAGTCCGCCCGCCGGGCGCCGGGGTGGTCGGCGTGGTTGGCCCGGTGGTGGCCGATGACAGCGCGCCTGGCGATGGAGAAGAGCCAGGCCCGCACCGAGGTGCGATTGCTGAAGCGGGAGAGATCGTGGATCGCCGTGGCCAGCACGCGGTTGTAGACCAGCGTGGCGCCGGGGAACCCCACCAGCCGCGCGCAGTAGCTAAACAGCTCGTCCTGGTAGGAGTCCAGCATGAGCTCCAGCGCGCGGCGCACGTTTCCGTTGCGCAGGGCTGTGACGATTACTGTTTCATTGAGCATGTGGACCGTAACATTAGAATCATGACAGATGCTTGGGTGGAGTCCAAGCCACCTTGTTGAAGATGGTACGGATGCCGTACAATTTACTGCCCCAGCATCCGGTGATCGATTCAGATTAACAATACGGGGACCACAGGCGTCACGAGATGGCCAAGAACACCGCAAAGCAAAAATTCAAAACCTACACCCCGCAAAACGGCGACACCCTGAAGACCATCGCCAGGCGAGAGACGGACGCTGGCAACAAGACCACCGCCGAGGCCATCGCCAAGTTCAACTGGGGCACCGACGACGCGGACACGATCCAGGAGAAGCTGCGCGACCAGCTCGGCTGCCACCGCAGGGGCAGCGACAACAAGTACGTCATCACCGCCGACTGCAAGTCCGGCGTGCTGAAGATCCCGATCAAGTACAAGCTCAAGTCGAACCAGACCAACAAGTTCTTCAAGATCCGCGTCAAGCGCAAGCGCAAGCCGCCCAAGCAGTTCATCGCCTGCGCCAAGGTCAAGGGGATCACCTTCGACTCGCACCAGTCGTTCATCAAGCCGTCCGTGGTGGACACGCTCCGGGACCTGGCCCGGGAGCTGAACAAGTACCCCAAGGGTCAGGTGATGGTCTGGGGCCACGTGGACGACGACGAGAAGAAGGCCGACGACGACAGCTACGCCAAGAAGCTGTCGGACAACCGGGCCAAGAGCGTCCACGCCTTCATCCTCAACGACGTCGACACCTGGATGAAGCTGTACAAGGAGGAGGGCTGGAACGTCTCGGTGTTCCACACCATCCTCACCGACCTGGGCAAGAACCTGCAGAACCCCAACACCCAGGCCGCGATCAAAAAATACCAGCAGGGCAAGGGCTTCGGCGGCAACGGCAGCCTCACCGACCAGACCAAAAAGGAGCTCTTCAAGGACTACATGAAGAAGCACGACGTCGACCTGCCGGGGGTCGACAAGGACCGCTTCATGGACCCGACCTACATGGGGTGCAGCTACTTCAACATGGAGGGCGCCGCCGACAAGATGAACCGGCGGGTGCTGTTCTTCCTCTTCCACAAGGACCGCCTGCCGGTGCTGCCCTGCAGCCTGGGCGACACCTTCCCCTGCACCAAGCAGATGAAGCCGCCCAAGCACCGCTACAGCAAGACCTACCAGTGCAGCTTTTACGACAGCGTGGCCAAGGGCTGCGACCGCATGGTCGCCGACGCGGCCCAGGCCATGCTGTGGGTCTACCTCAAGCTGGCCTACGTCGACCCCGAGGACTCGTCCAAGACCCGGCCCTTTCCCAAGGACCTGGAGGTCACGCTGGTCTTCAAGGACAAGTCGACCCAGAAGGCCAAGCTCAAGGAGGGGGGCCTGCTGGAGGCCCTGGTCGCGACCTCCAAGCAGGAGTTCTACCTCAGGTTCCAGTCCAAGAAGGCGCAGTACGTGGTGGTGGAGCAGCAGGGGCAGGCGACCCAGAAGGCCGAGCTCAAGGCCGAGGCGGACGTCGAGGAGCTGGTCAAAAAGAAGCACCGTTGCTTTCAGCTGCCGAAGAAGTTCTCCACCGAGGACTCGGACTGGGAGTGCAACAACGTCTACCACGACGACGACAAGGGGCGCTGGCGCGTGGCCTTCGCGGCCCCGGGCGCCATCGGCACCAAGGCCAGCCCGGCGCTGTACAAGCTCGACCCGCACTGGCTCCACGCGCGCTTCGAGTTCTTCGACCGCAAATACGGGCACTCGCACCACGCCGACAAGCGGGTGTCGATCCCGCCGGTGCTGCTGCGCGGCATGCGCAAGGTCCGGCTGAGCAAGGTCAGCACCAAGCTCTACAAGAGCCCCGACGCGGCCTGCGCCTGGGGGGTCTCTGTAACCGACGCGGCCAAGGCCTGCCAGGCCATCCCCTTCATCGTCAGCAAGCACAGCAAGGGGAGCAAAAAGGGCAAGGACCTGGCCAAGCTGGACAAGCAGATCGTGCTGGAGTTTGGCCACAAGGACCTCTACGTGCAGTCCAACAGCGCCACCGAGCGGGTGCTGGTCAAGCTGGATCCGGCGGACGCCGCGCAGAAGACCAAGCTGGAGCCGAACAAGGACCGGCCGCAGTACTACGACATCCCCAAACTGTGGAAGTCCTGCAACCAGGATATCCGCGTGTCCATCGGCGGCCGCAAGTCGTTCAACAAGCTCACCGAGGCCGAGGTGGGGGCGGCCAGCTCCGCCGCCAAGGCGCTGATCTTCAGCCTCGACGACATCGTGCTCGTGGGCAAAACGGGCAAGCAGGTGATCAAGGACAAGAAGAAGAACAACGGCTCGGTGTCGCTGTCCGAGCACTCCCGCATCAGCCTGCTGTACATGGACTACAAGAAGAAGTTCAAGATCAAGGTCTACCAGCCGTGGGACAATATTTTCCCCAACATCAACGGGCGCCACATCTACTGGAGCAACGTCTCGTTCAAGCGCAACCTGATCACCGACTTCCACCTCGACACCCGGGTGGTGGTCTTCTGCAGCAGCTTCTATCACGTCTTCGACAAGCGCACCGAGAAGAAGTCCGACTTCCGCTTCTCCAAGGGCCACGTCCTCGGCGCGCGGGCGGCCAGGCTCGACGACAAGGACGTCAGCGTCAAGACCAAGGTCTACGGCAAATCGAGCGGGACCTGCGCGGCCTACTGGTCGGCCAAGTGGGTCGGCAACTTCGACATGCACTACATCCACTATGGAGGGGGTGGACGCCACCGGCAACGTCAAGAGCATGCTGGTGACCTACTGGTCCTGCCACTTCAAGCCGAAGAAGATCTCGCCGGCCAACACCGCAGCCAAGCGGGCCACCAACGCCCGCATGGTCCAGGGCCGCATCGACCACCTGGAGACGGGCCTCTACAACTGCATGGAACGCTGGAACGGCATGAGCGGCAAGAAGGACTACCACCTCAAGCTGGACACCGATCCGGGCACGGTCAAGATCGAGCTGGAGCCGTACGTGATCTTCGAGCCGAAGCAGGTGATCAAATACAAAAACGACGGCAGCTCAACCGTCATCGAGCGCGGCGGCAAGCACAAGTGCCTGGTCAACGTAAAGGACATGGAGCGCAGCAACATGGCGCCCTCGGAGGGCAACTTCGGGCCGAGCACCTGGAACCCGTCGGGCAGCGCGTCCTCCGCGGACTACGACGGCGCCACCGGCAAGCGGCTGACCGTGGCCCACGAGCTGGGCCACTCCACCGGCCTGGACGACGAGTACCTCGAGAAGCTGTGGATCAAGTACACCAAGAGCGGCACGAAGAGCTACTTCTACTACACGGTGCCGCAGTACGGTCAGTACTACCACGGCATGCCCTACAGCATCGACCGCTCGAGCATGATGCGCAGCAACAAGCTGATCCGCATGCGGCACTTCTGGTGCCGCGTAAACTGGCTCAACGGTGAGGGGGGCAGCGGCACCCCGTTGAGGCGGTTCCTCAAGGGGGCGCAGTTCAAGATCACCCACGACGTCAAGCGGACCCCCTCGGGGGGCGGCGCCGCGGTGACCAAGACCCTGGAGTACAAGCTGCCGCGGAACCTGCGCGACATCTACCGCCGCGCCTTCTACGAGCGAAACTACAACTTCGGCACCGCCGCCAAGGTGGCCAAGGGCGACATCATCGTCTACAAGCTCGCCGACGACGAGTGGAACCGCTCGCTGGACAAGCCGAACAGCTTCGAGGCCTACGACGCCATCGCGGTGCTGCGGATGAACGTCAGCGTCTCGTTCAAGCCGGCGGTCTACGCCGACGAGGACGACCGCGTCGCCGGCGACACCGGCTTCGTGGCGTCCACCTGGAACTGGTCCCAGCGCCGCACCTGGCTGAGGAGTTTGCAGACGGCGATGAGGACGACCTACTTCGGCAAGTTTCGCCTGCAGGGGGCCTCGGGGCTGTACAAGAACACCCTCGTCATCATCATCCCGCACTTCAAGATCACCTCGCCCCGCGCGGTGCCCGGCCAGAGCGGCTCGCTGTGGGTCAAGGGTTCGACGCACTTCAAGATCAACGTCAGCAAGGGCAACTCCAACTTCGCGGCCACCAGCACCGGGACCATCACCATGACCGTGGGCGACGGGTGCAACGTCAACAAGATTGTCAGGCGCTTCTTCGGCCTCGGCACCGCGGTGAACACGGCCCTGACCAAGACCGACCTGCCGCAGCTGGAGGCGTGGGCCACGGCCAACCTCTCCGGCGGGACCTTCGATCTGAAGGACGTCCCTTGAGCCGCTGGCCGGTCCACCTGCTGGCGCTGCTCTGCGCGCTGGCCTCGGCGCGCTGCTCCATGTGCTCGGGCCCCGGGCCCGGCGGGGCGGCGCGGGGAGCGAAGGCGACGCGGCCGGGCAACGGCCCCACGCTCGCGCCCAAAAAACAAAAGATAAAGGACAAGAAGATGGTTGAGCAGACCACCTACCCGGTTTTTTTGGCCAACACGTTGAGAAACTCGGCGGTGACCGCGGCCTCCAGGAGCGCAGGCGCCGTCGTCTGGTCCAGGCCCCACGGCCTGCCCAAAAACGATCTACCGAGGTACCTGCTGTTATGGCAGGGGCGCGTCCTGGCCGAGTCTCCGCGCCGGCTGCTGCTCCTCTCTCACGAGGGGAAGCGCCTCTGGGAGCGGGCCAAGCAGCAGGGGGCCTTCGCCGCCGTGGCCGGAGACGAGCTGCTGCACCACCAGAACACTCGGCAGCGGCTGGACGTGGTGGACGTCCACAACGCCGTCAAGCAGGACAACATCGAGCTGCCCCCCGCCGGCGACGACGAGTTCGAGCTGAGCTTCTACGCCCCCCACGGCAAGGGGCGCCTGCTGGTGGCTCAGGTGGACACCGGCTCCACCATGCAGGTCCACACCCGCAAGCAGGACCACGGCGAGATGTACTCCGTCTGGGAGCGCGACATCGACGGACAGCTCTCGCTGCCGCCGATCTACGACGCCGCGGCCAGGCAGGTCCTGTTTACCACCTCGCTCAAGGTGCGGCGCGTCAGCGTGCGCAACGGCAAGGAGGACGCCGGCTGGGAGTTGACCATTTATCAGCCCCAGAACTGGAGCGCCGACGGCCGCGGCAACCTCTACGTCACCGGCCTGCACATGACCGAGGCCGGCCAGAAGCGCAGCGTGCTGCTGGCGCTGACGCTGGCCGGCAAGGAGCTGTGGCGCTGGTCCGGGTCGCCGAAGCTGGCCAGCTGGTCGCCCCGGCAGCCGCCCATCGTGGGCACCGACGGCAGGATCCACGCCTTCAGCGCCCAGGCCGTGCTGACCTTCAAGGAGGGCAAGCTGGTCTGGGACTACAAGGCGGCGCCGACCTACGGCACCGCGCTGCCCGACGGCTCGCTGCTGGTGACCACCGGCAATAACCTGGTGCGGCTGGACAGGGACGGCGACCGGCTCTTCACCGTGGCCCTCGGCAACCCCGCGCTGACGCCGCCGGTGGTGGACGGCAACGGCGACGTCTACGTCGCCACGACCACTAACCTGGTCAAGATCCAGTAACATGCCGAAGCCTTGAACATCAGGTCCCGTTGTTCTCTCCAGCTCAGTGATGGGGGAAGAAACCGCAGAGACCGCTGAGGCCGCTGAGTGATGGAAGGGGGCTCGCCACCACGTGCGCTACATCCCGGTACAGTAGCCGTACATTTTTTTGCCCTTCGATGCTAATGTCGCCCATCAGGAGGACGTGGAGCAGATGATCCAGGCGATACTTCGTACACACCGACGCCGGCTGCAGGTGTTGATCCTGTCGTTGGTAGCGGTCTGTGGCGAGCCGCTGGCTCAGGCGCAGAAGAAGGTCGTGATCTTCAACTTCGCCGGGCCGGGCGGGGCCAAGGCCCGCCGCGGCGTGATCCGCGCCATGGCCCAGCAGGTGACCTTCGAGCGGGTGGACAACTTCCTCGCCGAGGGGGACATGGCCGGCGTTAACCCCGTGCGGGGCAAGGGGCTGGTGACCACCTGCACGCGGACCAAGGTCGACGCCGTGGTCAAGGGCAAGGTCACCCGCCGCAGGCGCGGCCGCTACACCGTCACCGTCTCGGTGGTCAACGGCGGCACGGGCGAGCGCCTGGGGCGCCGGGCCGCCACCGTCAAGGGCAAGCGGCGCATCATGCGCGCCGGCGCGGCCATCGGCAAGATCCTGCTGCCGCTGGTCAAGGAGGCCGAGCACGCCGCGATCAAGCCGGTGGTGCGGGCCAGGCCGAAGCCGGTGGTGCGGACCAAGCCGCGGCCGCGCAAGAAGAAGAAGAAGAAGGGGCTCTCGCTCGAGGGGCTGTTCGACGTCAGCGTGTCCATGGGCATCTCCAAGCGCAGCTACAAGCTCGAGGGCGCCGCCCCCACCCTGGACCGGGCCTACGAGGGGGGCGTCTACCCCGAGTTCACCCTGCGGCTGGATCTGTTCCCCGCGGCGCCGTTCATGGACAACTTCCTGGCCAACATCGGCCTGGGAGTGGTCTACACCCGGCACCTGAGCGTGAGCACCAAGATGACCACCAAGCAGGGCGAGGTGGAGGTGGACACCGGCTCCCAGGAGCTGCTGCTGGACCTGCAGCTGCGCTGGCCCATCTTCGACAAGGCCACCTCGCCGGTGATCCTGGGCCACGCGGGCTACGGCTTCCGCCACTTCTCCCTGGCCGAAAACTTCATCCTGCCCACCTTCAAGTACAACTTCGTCCGCATCGGCCTCGGCGGCCGGGTGCCCCTGACCACCCCCCTCATCGCCCTGGAGGTCGGCTTCGACATCAGGCCGCTGATCTCCGTGGGCCAGGAGGCCATCGACGCCTTCGGCCAAAAGGACGGCGGGTTTTCCTGGTCCGTGCGCGGCGGCATCTCCGGCCGCACTTCGCTGGGCCTGTTCTACGGCGCGACCTTCGAGTATCTCAGCTTCACCACCGACTTCGCCGGCCGGTTTGACATCACCGGCAACGCGCCGCCGCTGGTGCGCAAGGATCCGACCAACGGGTCGGACGGGTTCATTCGCTTCTGGCTGACGGTCGGTTACGGGATGTAGTCAGGCTCCAGCGGGTTCATCCGGAGGGTCTGCGTGCATGGCCTTGTTGGGTAATGCGACTCCGATCACCCACTGGGCATTCTCATCCCACAATAGCCCTGCCCACCGGACTCCGGCGCTCCGCGCCTCCGCCCTGCGGGCACTGAAAGGCATCAAGCAATGCCTTGCCGACCAGGAAGGGGCACCAAAGTGACTGGCTCATTTTTGGGCAACCACCGAGAGATTG
>PVBE011471898.1_pt1 | contig 21975 bp, 14 predicted proteins | sample 1631181 | NCBI WGS metagenome assembly PVBE01 (sample SAMN08397723, study PRJNA350692) | Marine metagenome, whole genome shotgun sequencing project. | isolation source: water | place: Pacific Ocean | collected 2012-04 | reverse complement strand
GGCGAGGTGCAGATATTACTTTTGAGGCTGTTGGTATTGACTCTACGGTTCAAACAGCTATTGATAGTGTGCGCCGTGGTGGAACGGTTACGTTGGTTGGCAACTTGGCGCCAAACGTTAATCTGCCACTCCAAAAAGTTGTCACTCAGCAACTTCGGTTACAAGGAAGCTGCGCCATTTGCGGCGAATATCCAGCGGCTCTTGAGATGATCGAACGAGGAGAGATCGATGTTGATACAATATTGAGCGCAGAAGTTCCGCTGGCTAACGGGGCTGAATGGTTTCAAAGATTGTACGATAAAGAAAAAGGATTGGTGAAGGTGATTTTGAACCCATGATATGAACCCCTAGTGATTCATATATTCCGTGTTTTGAATTTTGAACTTAGAAACGAGGTAAGACGGTAATGGCAGACAACTTTTTTGATTTATCAGGCAAAGTTGTAATAGTAACTGGTACAAGTCGAGGGCTTGGTCAATACATGGGTCGGGCGTTGGCTAAATCCGGTGCGGATTTGGTCATCACCAGCCGAAATATTGATTCATTACACGATTTCAAAAAGGAAATCGAAGATATGGGCAGAAGAGTTCTTCCTCTTGAACTCGATGTTAGAAACCACGATAGCATTCAAAATATGGCTCAAGCCACGATAGAATACTATCAGAAAATCGATATACTTGTTAATAACGCTGGTTGTAACATTCGCAAACCATCAATGGAAATTACTTGGGATGACTGGGATACTGTAGTAGATACTAACCTAAAAGGGACTTTTTTCGTTTCTCAAGCTGTCGCCAAATATATGATTCCCTGTAACTACGGTCGAATTATCAACATTGGTTCGCTAACATCTGTTTTTGGTTATGCAGGCCTCGCTCCGTATTGTGCCAGTCGCGGTGGAACAAAACAACTTACCATGAGTTTAGCTGACGATTGGGGGCCATTTGGTATCACAGTTAACTGTATTGCTCCAGGATGGTTTAAAACCTTTCAAAACCAAGTGCTTTACGAGAATCAAGAGTGGGTTGAATATTTGGTTGACCGGATCCCTCTCAAACGTCCAGGGAGACCACAGGATTTGGACGGTGCTGTGGTGTTTCTGGCTTCCGATGCTAGCCAGTATGTGTCAGGTCAAACTCTGCTGGTTGACGGAGGTATGTCCACGGGATCAGTCCGAGCATTGCCGAAGTCATAATTGCTAGTTTAACCTGTAGAGAGAGTGTATAAACGTATGCCTTATTTTTACCATGGAAGATAGCAATTCCCCGGGAGAAACGGGTATATCATTAAACATAATACAGTTTCTGATCGATTGATCAAAAAGGCAGTTGATATGATCTGGCAACATATAGATGCTGAGCGAAACGATCCGGAAACGTGAATCAATGCTAGGCCAATAGGAAATCTCCCCCGTACCAATCATCTGAAAGTTTGGATTACTGGAAAGAGGGAATCTGGCCAACACGATCCGTCCTATAATCTGAGGCTGGTTGGATGAGATGTTTATTTAGCACACGCTCTGAAATTAAATTGGTTGTCTGAATTCGGTGGCTACAATCTAAATTTTGGATTGACCAACCAGATACTTATGAATAAGGGGAAATCGATGCGACTTCATAATATGCAGATTCACAGCACTCTTTCTCAATGTGCATCTGATGAAATGACTATGGAACGAATCATTAGTGAGGCAGAAAAGGCTGGACTTGAAACCATTGGCATTTCTGATCATATTGATTATTTAGATCCGTCTCGGGAGCAAAAATTATTAGAAAATTTTAGTCTTCGAGATAAACTTTGTCCAAATATCAATGTGCAGATAGGTTGTGAAGCATCACAAATAGATCGATGTACTATTGCTCTTGATATCGCGGCTGCAAAACAATTTGATTTTGTCTTGGTTGCTTCCAATCATTATCACCTCAGTCACGTGGAAAACCCAATTGAAAGAAGTCCATCGGCATATGCTCAGCATCACCTCCAGATGATTGAAGGTGCGATCAACTGGGGGTACACGACTATTATTCCACATCCATTTTTGTTAGCCAAGGTTCGTGATATAGATCATTTGGCTGTGTTAGCTAGCTATGATCGACATCAACTGGAGTGTGTTTTGTCCAAAGCGGCTGAAAATCAGGTTGCTTTTGAACTCAACCCACGCCATCTGGGAAGTAGCCCGGATTTCTTTAAAGAATTAATAATTTTGGGTCAACAGGTTGGAATCAAATTTGCCTTAGGTACTGATGCTCATAAACCGCACGAAATAAAATATGATCAAACAGATCTCCAAACTCTGAATCAAATTGGTGTTTCCCAAGAACATTTATTAGCAATGTAAAGTAAAAAAGGAAATCAAATCTTAAAGCTTGAAATTGTATTGGAGAAGATCGAGTTGAAACAAAAAGATATTTACTTATGAGAAAAGAAGGTGGATTAGAAGAAATTATATGAATCAAGAAAACAGTATTGTGACTAGGTTAGACCTCTGCCGGAGGATTGGATCGTTGCCGCGAGTAAATATTGGGCATTATCCTACTCCATTAGAGCCCTGTCCTCGTTTGTCAAAAGCGCTAGGAGGACCAAAAATTTACATTAAACGTGAGGATTGTTCAGGGGTAGCTTTTGGTGGGAATAAGATTCGCCAGTTGATTTTTACTATTGGTGAAGCCATGTATCAGGGAGCTGACACTATAGTACATGGCGCGACCGCACAATCGAACCACTGTCGTCAAGCTGCGGCAGTGGCAGCCCAGCTGGGATTGAAATGCTACCTACGCCTTTCTCGTAACCATAAGAGTTTGGTGCAAGGAAATCTACTTTTGGATCATCTGACGGGTGCAAACGTCGAATTGGTCGATGCACCGTTTGGTCCTGAACTGGATGTTGTTAAATACGCTGTAGCGGATCAATTACGAGCGGATGGTCTTAGGCCATACGTAATTGCAGCGCCTCGGTCTACTGCTTTGGCTGCTGTTGCTTTCTCTTGGTGTATGCTGAAATCCATCAGCAACAGCAAGAAATGGGAATTGAAGCTGACTTGATCTATGCTGGGTCAGCAGGTGGAACGCAAGCCGGATTGATCCTTGGATCAAAAGCATTGGGTATGAAGTTACAATCGGTAGGAGTATCGCCAATTTATTGGGAGGATAAAATTGATCGTATTCAGCAAGCTGCTAACAGTGCAGCCGAACTCTTGAAGTTGTATATTCAGATAGATGGTAACGAAATCAATAACACTGATGCGTATATCGGGCAGGCATATGGAGTGCTGACCCCGGAATGTATTCAGGCACTGAAAATTGTTGCGCAAATGGAGGGTGTTTTTCTCGATCCAGTATATACTAGTAAAGCCTTTGCAGGTTTGATTGATCATATTCGAAAGGGCCAAATTTCTTCCGATCAAACCGTGATTTTTTTACATACTGGAGGAACACCAGCACTGTTTGCGTATAATCAAGAATTGACAGACGTTTCAATTTAACTGATTTTACAATTTTCTAGATTTTAATAGCGCTTTCATCTGGAGTTAGTTGTTTCGCAATGTGCAATTTAGGGCATCGCTCACAAAAACTGAACATTTCTCGCCTTTATGTTGGACGTCCCTTTTTGGTCTGGAGCTATAATTTAGAATACCTCTTGTGACCATGATGTTGGTGAACTTACTAATACTGGTACATGTATTAGTAAGTTCCACTTCGGTTTTCGTTGTGTGTCAGGATTCCCTGCTGCGCAGCAGTAGGCTACCCTTGCCCATGCGTAGCATGGTCTTACTGCTTTACCACTCTATTAGTTCGATTCAACCTCAAACTTATTGAGAAGTAATTAAGGCAGCAAAGCATCATTGAAATGGAACTGCCATTTTGGTATTATCCACGGGAAGTTAAAACGAATGAGTGTCTGAAGAAGTGACATGCTTCTACAACCGTCTTGTTGCTGGATACGGGTAAATACAGATTGAAATTGAATCAACAGTATCAAAAAGGACAACCATTTACGATTCGTTACTTTAGAATCCTACCCTTGACTTTCATATGGATTGCCCTTCAAACAGGACTCTATGGTTATATTCATCTTAACGGTTTGGGTCAGTTCATCGCCAACCACTTACCAGTTGGCAGTGTTTTTTGCTTAACTATTTTTGCTTTCTTACTCAATCCGATCCTTTCCCGATTTGGACCAGTCGCATCTTTTAATACGGCAGAATTAACGCTCTGTTGGGTTATGATAACCGCTGCGGCTTCCGTTCCTGGTTATGGGTTGATGGAGTTTATTTTTCCTTATGTTGCTGCTCCTGCTTATTTTTCTACTTCGGAGAATCAGTGGGCAGAACTGATTCTTCCACATTTGAAAGAGTGGCTCTATGTCGCTGATCAATCAGCCTTAAACAAGTTTTGGGTTGGTATTGATCTACATCAAACAATTCCATGGCAGATTTGGGTTAGGCCTGTCGCGATCGCTGCCATTTTCGGGTTATCTTTCTTCTTTTCGGTTTGTTGTTGGGCGGTCATTCTACGTCGTCAGTGGGTGGAGCGCGTTCGATACACTTTTCCACTAGTGCAAGTTGCCGCCAATTTAACTCAAGCAGATCTGAATCAGAAAGCGTTTCAACCCGTATTTCGTAATCGGTTCTTTATTTTTGGTATTACATTCGCCGTTGCGGTTCATCTGGTGCGGGGTTTGCATCAATTCTTTCCCTTTTTTCCTAATATCCCCCTCGATTACCCAATTCGGCAATTCTTTCCCAACAAACCGTGGCTAGCTATTGTCAGTGGATGGCCACTTTTATTTCGGCTTCGGCTATCGGTTGTTGGCGTTACTTACTTCTTGCTACCTGATGTGACTATTAGTATTTGGTTTTTTTTCTTATTCTACAAGTTTCAGGAAGTTGCTATCTCTGCTTTCTCCATCGCTCGTGTCAATACACAGCAACAGGTAATGGGTGCGGTCTTAGTTCTAATGGCCGTTTCGACTTGGCAAGCACGAAAACATCTCCTCGCTGTTTGTCAAAAGACCTTTACTAATCCAGTTGACTCGGTCTTAATAGATGATAAAAATGAGCCGTTATCTTATCGTTCTGCTCTGTTGGGTATGGTCGGCGGTTTCGTGTTTATGGGGACGATGGCAGTTACAATGGGGATGTCGGTTTGGATAGCCATCTTATTTATCCTACTGATGTGGATTTTGGCCACTACAGCAGCTTGGCATGTTTCCAATGCAGGATGTTTGCTAGTCAATGTTGGTTTCACTCCATTCAGCTTTTTTCGCATGATCTTTGGTGGGCGTGCGTTAGGAGTTCGTAACCTAATCTTGTTGAGTTTTGACAGATCTTCTATTCCTAATTGGTCATCGCAATCGTTAATGGCATACTCGATCCAGAATTTTCGCTTAGCAAACATTCATCATCTTCCGTCCAGAAACATGAGACTGACACAGTGGATGCTTTTGGCGGTTGTATTGTCGATCGTGATCACGTTCTTTACCACTTTGACTTGGATCCATCGAAAAGGTGCAGTCAACTTGACCCATTGGATTTTCAATGTAGGTCCTGGGGCGATGCGTCGATCAGTCAATGAGATCTTGAATCCATCGTCTCCAAATCTACCTGGTATTTTGAGTGCAGGCACTGGTGGGATCATTATGTCAGGACTTATTTTTATGCGACAGCGCTTTTTGTGGTGGCCATTTCATCCGCTTGGTTATGCGCTTGGTGTGACGTGGGCGCCATCTCGGCTTTGGTTTTCGACCCTAATTGGTTGGGTTATTAAATTTCTGATCCTGCGGTTCGGTGGATTTCGTGCCTTGCGGAAAGGTCAACCATTTTTCTTAGGCTTGATTATCGGTGAGTATTTTATGGCTGCCGTTTGGCAAATTTTAGCTTTGAAAACGGGCGTTGGATATTGGGGAGGACCACCCAGTTGAAGTTTTTAAATAGTGCTCCTCCTTGGTTTTCTTATGAGCAATTTTATTTGGCTAATTCGTCAATACTGTTTTGTCGAAATGAATAAATTATTAAAAGGCTGAAAACTATCGTAACTTTCTGAGACCTCCATCGTAAGGTATAGAACAAACCAAATTAGGGTAAGACTATGAACACTCTCACGCAATTGTTGTTATACACAGCCATTAGCCTATTAAGCATACGGGGGCTGGATACATTGATTAAAAACTTGTCGCGAAAGATGTCAAGGTATCAGTTAGAAGCATATAATACAGTCGGAATTGTTAAGTGGTTTCAGCATCAACAACTTCGGATTTACCGGATTGTACCAATATCAGTTTTGTTGTTTATTTCGGGGAGTCTATTATGTCTTTCCACCGTAATTGGATTTGGCCAGCAAAACTCAAATGTGGGTATCGCGTTATTGATAGCTTCTATTCTTAACTTGTTCATTGAATTATAATGTAGCAACGGTCAGAATGCTGGATTACTTGACGGTAAGTGTCTCTATAAAAACTAAATATCTTTCAATAAAATATTAGATGGAGATCGTTCGATTTCCTGATTTAAAGCTTCCAATGTTTGAGATAGGCGTTTGGATTCGCCGGATTCATGGATGTGAATATCTCCTAACCCGTGTTCGTCAATAGCTTGCAAGACGAAGCTAACGCTGAGGTTCTCAACACTCCTAGCTGGTTGGTAAGATGTGTCCTGAGAGTTTTTCTTTCCCACTTCATTAATAATTTTTGAGTTCATTAGGTCAGTAATACATTGTCTCACCAGTCGTACTGGAGCGTGTAGAATGGCTGAAATCTCTTCAGCTGTCAGTGAACTCTTCGCCTCTACAAAATTTTTTACTAATAAATTGGTGATTAAAAGAGTCACTAGTTTTTTGAAGGAAGGTTTTACCTCTTGGCTTCCCAACGCAAATTCATAGCGATTAATATGTTGATTAGCAAAAGCGATCTCTGCACCTAATAGCAAGATCAGCCATGCTGTTTGTATCCAGATAAGCAGGAGTGGGAGGAAAGCAAAACTACCGTAGATAGCATTGTATTTTGATATTCCCATTTGCGACTTGAAGAAAATCCACTGAGACAATTGAAAAGTTGTTCCAACTATGATACCAGCAACTAAGGCCGACTTGAAGTTGACCTTAGTATTCGGTACAACTACGTAGATCATAGTAAACAGCAACCATATGAGACCTAAAGGGACTAACTTCATCAACAGAAATAGGTGGCCTAATAATTCCATATCTTTGCTTAGATCTTGGATTATTGCAGTAATAAATACAGTTGTACTTTGGGCTAAGATAAATAGTATTGGGGCGATCACCATAATGGAAAGTAAATCGGTGAAATTTCTGATCCATGGACGTGAGTTTTTTATCTCCCATATATCGTTAAGTGCAGCTTCAATATGACGTAGAACCCGAGTTGCAGCCCACATAAGTACGATAAGTCCGACGCCAGCAATTAAGCTTCCTCTGGTACTTTCAAGTAGAAGCTTTGCCTTACTTATTATCCAATCAAGACCTTCTTGGGCAACCATATCTCGGCTGGCGATTTTCTCTTGCAATAGTAACTCTAATGTTTGTTCAAAACCAAATCCTTTGGCAATGCCAAAAACCATTGCTAATATTGGAATTAGTGAAAGGATAGAATAAAAAGTCAGTGCAGCAGCGCGAAGTTGGCATTTATCTCGATTAAATCCTTTAAAAGCTAGTATTAAAACTCTTACTTGTTTAATTAAGGGTGATTGCCACCTAGGTAATTGATCAAGAGGAAGTTCCCAAATATGGGACTGAATAAAGTCTGTAATTTTAGGAAACATGAAAGACTCTAATTCGATTCGTCATTCAGCGATTTGATTAGGTGCTTATAATAAGCTGAAAAAAATGTTTTTTGGCAAAATGTGCGATGTCGACCTCTGCTTGCTTCTATTTGATCATCCACTTTATATGATATCAATTTTTTTAGAATCTTACTCCAATTGACGGCTAATCTCAAGTCCGTAAAATTGGTTCTTTTTTCGTCAATTAATCTGCATTTGATCTATTGTTTGTCGTAGCTCACGTATTCCTTGTAACATTAACTCTGGAGTTCCCCAATGTTCGATGCTAGCTGAACCACTGAATCCATCGGCAATAATAGAAGTTAGTAGATCTTGGTAAATAATATTAGTTGTTCCTATTGGATTCATTTTCTTATCTGTATTTGGCTTAATATGAAAGTGAGTGACTAGACCTTTGATATGGTTATATCCATTAGGGTAAGGATTCTCGCCACTGTGTAAACCATTCATAACATCCCAGCAGACTGTAAGTGCAGGGCTATTACCCAATGCATCGATGGCCGTCTTAACCTCTTGACAGGTTCCAAGTAGAGTTGATCCTTCGTTCTCAATTGAGAGTGTGACGGCAGCGCTTTCAGCTATTGGTATAATTGGCGACATCTTCTCGACAATTTGATCTATGTATTTACTTAAATCAGGGCGAGATTTGTCTGTTTTTCGATCGGGTTTCCAGAACATAAAACCACGGATAATGTGTGTTTCGAAGGCATGTGCTAATTCAATCATCCTATCAAAATAGCGTCGATGTGTTTCGTACTCCTCTAAACTATCGATGTGACATTTTCCAAATGGGGACCCAATGCAAGTCACTCTCGCATTATATTTTGCTAATACATCTTGCATTCGTTTGACACCATCATCGTCAATAGTGGTAACGCTATCTCCCCACAAACCACCCCGAATTTCAACGGTGTTAGCACCTGCATCAACACCCAATTTGACAGCTTGATCGAAATCTTTTGATACCTCATCTGCAAAGAAGCAAACATCAACCATCATTCTCTCCATTTAATTTTATAAATTATTTTTTAATTCCCTTGTATCATTATGGTGTTTAATAACGTAACTTCTTGTTCTCAAAAGTCGATCTTTGTTTCATGAAAGTTGGGCACGGATTAAATACTTTTAGAATTTTCTAGTGTTTTAATGTTATTGTGTCATCCTTTAATTAAGTCAAGTCCGCGTTAGTTTTTCTGTTTTCTTTGAATCCCCCGGCGACTATATTATTGTATGGCTCGTCCCTATCCTTGCCAACCGGGTAAATATCTGGGGTATGATATCCGAAGCGAACTGAACGCCTCCATTCTCCTGATCGATTTACGTTAGACCAGTGAACCGCATAATAGCTAAAGAAAATGACGTCTCCTGTCTTAGCCGGAATTGATACGGTGTCAATAAAATCCGGGTGATATTTATCAGTAGGTAGGTGGGGGGCCGTATGAGATCCAGTAATGTGCTCTAGAGGTCCATTTTTGTGACTGCCTGGTACAATTTGCAAACATCCACTTTCTAAGGGTGTCTCGTCCAAGTGGACTAGGCAATCAACAAAACCAGGTCCGTCATGTGGGTAGAAAGGATAATCCTGATGCATTGGGAATGGTGTTCCGAGTTCGGGCGGTTTGGCATGAAGTACTGTATGATGCCATTGAACGCTTGATCCGACCAGTGACTGTACTGCTTCTATTAAGCGAGAATGGAAAATTACTCGTCCCCAGGCGGCAGAATAAAAGTGTGGGTTGTGCATAAACACGGCTTTGGTGTTTTGCCTCTCATTTTCTGGGAGATACATGTCACGCCAAGGACCATGCCAGCCAATGGATTCATTTCCCCATTCGGAGATTACTTTTATCATTTCTGATCCGAGTTCCTCAACTTCTTCATCGGTGAACAATGACTCAACTTTCACGTAGCCATCGCGATGGTAAGATTCTATTTGATTTTCTGTTAACATCTGAAGTCCTCCATTTTATAATTGTTGTAACTGATTTGATATATTTTAATCTCTTAATTAAAAACAAATTCACTTCAATTGATTTGTTGCTGATGGAATATCGTTCAGTTGGCAATCGCGTTATTTAAAGATCCTCTGGGGGCTTTATAGATATTCGTAATTGTTGCACTGATTTCGCGGCTGCGTCAAACAAAATCCTTTCCCCTGTGGCATAGGATAAAAAAACTCATCCCTTTTCTTCCCCAGTCTGCCACGAATTCAAGGTCTCCGGCAATTATACCAGAGCTAATTCCGTATTTCTGAGAAACCGAAACGATCTTTTCAATACTTTGAGTCATCAGAGGATGGTTTATTTGGCCTGGGATACCTAAGTCCACCGACAAATCCATAATTCCGAGTACGGCTACATCTATACCAGGGATAGAAAGCATTTCGTCCAGATGGTCTAAAGCAACTTTACGTTCTATTTGAATTAGGAGTAGCGTTTCCTTTTCTATTGCTGCTATGAAATCTTCTGCTGATAACGACTTGTAGTTTGTTTGATGTGACGTTTGAGCATATCCTCTGATGCCATCAGGAGGATATCGAAGCCAGCTAACAATTTCTTCTACTTGTTTAGGTGTATTCACCCGTGGAATCATAATACCTTGTGCTCCAACATCCGTAACCTTGGCGACTAAATGATATTTTGCATCCGGAACTCGCACAATTGGAGTGATATCAAGCAATCGAGAAACTTGGATCATTTGCGCCACCGTCTCAAGGTTAAAGGTCGTGTGTTCCATATCGATAAAGATAAAGTCAAAACCTGCTTGGGCAAAGATATGTACCAAATCAGTGATACCGAAGCGAGAAGCTTCACTACCAATAACAGTTTTCCCTAGCTGTAATGCGGATTTCACTTTATTCTCATTTATCATTGGTTTCCTTAGGGAATCTATTGCTTTTGTTGTGTTGCTTATTTTTCCTGTTAAGAACAGATAATAATGAAAGCTCGTAAGTTAAATGCTTGACCCGAAACTTATTTTAATAATACGCCAGAATATGTAGTAACTTGGGGAAAGAATTGGTAAGACAGCGGTTAATTTTATGAGTACTATTGAAATCCTATCATTGAATAGCACTTTGGTGACAGTGTCTAGGTGTTTTGAAAAATTAATTTTAGAATCTCTATTGCAGTTTGCTTGTCAGGTTTCTTATCATTGCTAGCAAACATATACATTTGGTAAATGCAGGAAGGACAACCGTCGTGACAACTGCAATTCGATATGATTTCGGATGCATGTAACATCATTTGGTCAAACTGGTTATAGCTTGTTTCGGCATAACCAAGACCGCCTGGATATGCATCCAACAGGAATATTGCCAACTTCCCATCATCGTCGGGTTGAACCTTTCCCAGACAACCTTTTTGTTCTGACATTGTATACAGTGGCAAGATTGATTCAAGTACGTTTTTAATGGCCTTCAAACCACTAAAGTAACTCAGCTGCAGTTCCCCTTCAACAAAAGGAAGAAAATTAGAATTTGGTATAAACCAGGTCCCCAATGTTTGCATTTTCTGCTCAGGTAGATTCAAACCTTTTCGTCCGATAAATTCATGTGAATGGAACGTAATTTGTTGGAATTCTGTCGCTCGAGACTTTATGAGGATTTTTCCTGTTTTAATTGTGCCATTACCCCAATTCTTTTGCCCTCTAGATTCGATGATATTGATATGTTCTGTCACAACCGATTGGGTGTAATAATCAGAGGTCACAAGCTCAGCAGTGACAATACGTTGATCAAAGTCTAGTTCTTTAATCAAGTAAGTTTCTGAGTTGTGTAAGTAGATTGCTCCGGGGTGTGCATGTGAAAAAATACGTGCACCGTCGATAGTTCCAATAATTTTGTTTGTTTGAATATCCTTAATTGCGTATGATTGACTTGGGACAGAGCGGAGGTCTATCTGACGCGATGGATAATCATTTCGAGGGACATAATATTGGGGGCCTGATTGTTTTAAATTACCTTTTTTGTAGAGATAATCTGCAATGAGAGGCATTCTTTTTCCAAAAAACTTTTGATCAGATTTTCTCAATGGAATCTCGTGTGCTGCACATCTGAGATGTTCTGCTAAGATATGGGGGTTTTCCGGTGAAATAACTGTTTGCTCGGGCATCTGTTCAAAAAGATATTCTGGATGTTGTGTTAAGTATTGCTCAATTGGTAAATTGTTAACAATTAATATTATTAATGAAGTAGATGATCCTCGTCCAACCCTACCTGCCTGTTGCCATAAACTCGCAATTGTACCTGGAAACCCAACCATTACACACGCGTCTAAACTACCAACGTCAATTCCAAGCTCTAGCGCATTAGTCGTTACTACGCTGAGTAATTCGCCTGAAGCCAGTTTTTGTTCAATTTTACGGCGATCCCTTGGTAGATACCCTCCCCGATAAGTTTGAATTTTCTCTGTTAATTCTGGGCTAGCAAAGCTTAGCAACTCCCGTACGTAACGACAAATAATTTCCGCAGTAGTTCTCGTTCGGGTAAAGGCAATTGTCTGGATTTCAGATTCCATCAGATTTGCAACCAGTTCTTGTGCTTCAGAACTTGTATTACGTCGTATGTTTTCTGATGAGTTGACAATTGGAGGGTTCCAGATGAGAAAAGTTCGTTCACCTTGTGGTGCACCATCTTGATTTACCAGTCGAATTGGATGATTAACTATTGCTTCGGCCGATTCGATTGGGTTAGCAATAGTAGCTGAACAGCATATGAATTGAGGGCTTGCGCTGTAATGGTTGGATATCCTGCTCAATCGGCGAATAATATTAGCCATATGAGACCCAAACGGTCCATGGTAAATGTGCATTTCGTTAATGATAATGTATTTCAAATTTCGGAAGAACCGACTCCAATTTTGGTGATGCGGTAAGATTGCAAGGTTAATCATGTCAGGGTTGCTGATGAGAATATTGACTGATCGGCGAATTTCTGGGCGATTCTCTTTGGGAGTATCTCCATCATAGGACTTGATTGTTACTATTGATTTGATTTTGGTCTCAGCATCTACAAACTTCTGAATACTGCGTACTTGATCTTGGGCCAGTGCCTTCGTGGGAAAGAGATAAAGCGCACAATTTGAGTGATTTTCTAGGATGCTCTCAATAACAGGGATATTATAGCAAAGCGTCTTTCCGCTGGCTGTTCCCGTTTCGATGATGATGTTCTCGCCACTGCGTATCAGGTCAATTGATTCGGCTTGGTGTGTGTAGAATTGATGAATTCCAGTCCGATCTAAAGCTCTTTGTAAAGGAGGGAGTATGGGTTCGGATAACTCTTTGAACCGTGCATCTCGCTTTGGTAGGTGTTTTGTATAGACAATTTGATCTTGATAGCTTGTGGAACTGAAAAGTTTATCCAAGAATTGAGGGACGTTCATCGCCTAAAAAAGGGTGAGAGAGTTGCTCACCCTTAACATTTATTGTGGCTGTAGAAATACGGAGGTGTATCTCGACATTGCCACGGGAAGATTAGTTAGTTTGGACTTAAAAGTGAAAATTGTTTTCTTCAATCAAATTCATAAGGTACACTTTCTGATTGGTGGGTTTTTGAAGATTTTTCAGATAGATCCATGATAGCAATTACACGTCTGGCTGATTCTGGACTGACAATTAGGTCTTCATTGTGGTTCAGATGCGCAACGATATTCTGGTAGAAACTTGCTCCTGGACGTCCTTTATGTGGGATTTCTTGTTCGTTCGGATGTTCTTCAACCTCAGATTGAACTTTAAAGTGTCCGTCTACAGAAAGCACCGATCCGTGCGATCCAAGAATCTTCCAGCGGGGGCCACCAATTTTAGCAATGTTTGAGAACTCAACGTCCGCGAGTAACCCATCATCAAAACGAATAAAGGCACGGGTGTGATCTTCATTACTGATATCATCCCAAACCAAATTATCAATATAAAAACCGGTAACGTTAATCATTTTATTCTCAATAACATTGAGGAGCCAATCGATGTAGTGAGCACCCCAATCATAGATTGTACCACCGGAAACCCTTTTGGAACTTCTCCACCAATCAGGATTTTGTCTACTATATCCGCTTGCTCTCATTTCAATGCTAAAGACTTTGCCGATCATCCCGCTTTGAATAATTTCACGTAGTGCCCAGAAGTCAGCATCCCAACGCCGATTATGGTAAACGGACAACATCCGATCGTTGGCTCTAGCTGTTTCAATCATTTCTGTTGCTTCAGCCAAAGTGATGCACATTGGTTTTTCAGTTATGGTGTGTTTGCCTGCATTGAGTGCCTGAATTGCAATTGGGGCATGGAGGTTGTGCGGTAAAACAACTGTGACAAGATCGATTTCGTCGTCCTTTAACAGCTCTTCAACATCGTTGTAAGTTCTAACATGTGGATGATCACTTTTCGCTGCCTCAGTTCGGCCTGAATCAAGATCACATATGGCAACGCATTCGATCCCCTCAGTTCCTTGCATTGAACGCGCGTGGTGATTTCCCATGTTGAATGCGGCACCGTAACCAATCACCGCTCCACGAATTGTTTCTGACATACTAAAAAGCTCCTTAGATCTCCTGCCTTCATGGTTCTATAGACAATTGTTTTTTGCGAGACGATTCTATCATGTCGCAAGAATGCTGTCAATGAGGATTATTTTCGTCCACTAAATAGAGGGTTGAGAAAGGGCGCAGTCGCATAGGAGTATGGAAGTGGGCTTCTACTCAATAGTTGCAGAAGTTTCAGATTTTGAACCCCTATATACGCGAGGGGATATTCCATTCAGAGGGGGGATATCCCCATTTGAATCTCTTTAATTGGAAGTATCTTTACCTTTTAAAGCAAGTAATAGGGTAAAAACAATTTTTTGGATGAGTGTGCAAACGAAATAATTGTTCACTCAAAAAACATAGGGATTTTAGTATTTGATGATTGAAGATGCTGAAAATATTACAGAGATCGCACTAATAATAGGAAGACATTAGTTAGATTACTCAAGGAAAAAATATCCAAACAAACCTAATGATTATTTACGTAAAATAAGGTATAAATCTCTTAATTTAAACTCTTTATACTTATTTGAGCAAAGAATCTAAGATTTTGATGGATGCAGTATACGAATCAAATTAGAAACTATTTCTTATTACCTCTAGAATATTCGTTTCTTCTTATGACTTTCAATAGCAGCAAGAGTTTGTCATAAATTTGTTTTTAGTGCTCTGAAACCCCCATTCTCTTGTTTCTTTGACAAAGCTTGTCACACTTTCAATCGCCTGAAAGGGTTGATTCTAAAGGGTTTGTTAGATTTGCAACTATTCCCACTCAATAGTTACCTAATCTGAAACCCTTTATCTGCAAGGGTTTCAGAGGCTCCAAAAAAAATGTGTAACTTATGTGTAACAAAATCTTCTACTTCTTTCCTAGATCTTAACCTTACGAACTTGATATGGGAATATTCAGACTCTTCAGATAGTTCTGTGTATCTTTTACGATTTTTAGGGAAATGCCTAATTGTCCAGAGAATCATAGAGTCACGGGTAAAAAGATGTTTCCAAAGTGTTTCTTTATTCCCATGCCATAGTTCTTCATTCTTAATACCTCTGACTAAACTTCTTTTTATTATTCTGTAAAGAACAATATGAAACGGCAAGTCAAGATACACCACCATTTGAACTCGCTTCCATTTGATAGGGATAGTTCTTGTATAGTTTCCATCTAACACCCATTCATCTGAAGACAAAGCTTTCTCTAACTTTGGAAATAATTCTTCATCAGTTGATTCAACCCAATTAGGCTTCCAATGTAATTCATCTAATTGAATGTAAGGAATATCCAGTCTTTCAGCTATGCGTTTGCCAACAGTAGATTTTCCACATCCAGCTGTCCCTACAACATTAATTCTCATTCCCACTCAATGGTACTTGGTGGTTTTGAACTGATATCGTAAACAACACGGTTAATGCCTCTAACCTCGTTAATAATGCGGTTGGAGATACTAGCTAGAACATCTTGGGGAATTCTCGCCCAATCTGCTGTCATGCCATCAGTACTAGTTACAGCTCGAAGTGCGGCCACATTTTCGTAGGTTCGTTCATCGCCCATGACGCCAACGCTTTTAACCGGTAATAAGACAGAAAGCGCCTGCCATATTTCATCATAAAGATTTGCATGACGGATTTCATCAATAAAGATTTTATCTACAGCTCGTAAGGTATTGAGTCTTTCCTGAGTGACTTCGCCCAATATGCGTATAGCTAGCCCTGGTCCTGGAAATGGATGCCTTCCGAGAGCAGATGCAGGGATATTCAATTCGGTTCCAACTCTTCGCACTTCATCTTTGAATAATTCACGTAGTGGTTCAACTAGTTTGAAAGGTAAATTATCGGGCAACCCTCCGACGTTATGATGTGTCTTAATTGTTGCTGACGGTCCTTTAATAGAGACGCTCTCGATTACGTCAGGATAGAGTGTTCCTTGGGCAAGGAAACCGATCTGACCGACTGTTTTCAACTCGTCTTTGAAAACCTCAATAAATGTGTTTCCAATTCGTTTACGCTTCAACTCTGGGTCTTCAATTTTGGCAAGACTCGACAGAAATCGATCCGTAGCGTCTACATAATTAACTTTAATGTCAAGTTGATCAAAGGTCTGCATCACTTGATCTGGTTCTCCTTCTCTGAGAAAACCGTTATTAACAAAAATACAGATGAGCTGATCACCAATTGCTTTTTTGAGCAAGGTTGCTAATACCGTTGAGTCTACACCACCGCTCACCGCGCACAGTACACGCTCGCCTTGTGTGTCAGATTTAATTTGATTTATAGTTTTAAAAATAAAAGATGATATTGTCCAGCTATTTTGGCAACCACAGATCTTATGCACAAAATTTGAAAGGATGAGATTACTATCTTGAGTATGGACAACCTCCGGATGAAACTGTAACCCGTAAAAGTTTCTTGTAAGATTGGCCATTGCTGCAGTTGGGGAATTGTGCGTATAGGCAATCGCTTCAAATCCATCTGGTAGCGAGTCAATTCGATCGCCATGGCTCATCCATACTTGGAAGTTTTTGGGTAGTCCAGAAAATAGGTCTATTTGTTGGTTAATGGAGATATTGGCTGATCCAAACTCGCGTTTTGAGGCAGGGTATACTTTCCCGCTTTTGGAAAGGAAGGTAATTAATTGCATACCATAGCATATCCCCAAAATAGGAATGCCAAGTTCGAAAATCTGGTGATCTGGCAACGGAGATGACCCGTCATAGACACTGGCAGGACCACCTGAAAACACAATTCCTTTGGGGCTAATTGCTTCGAGTTTTTCAACCGATAGGTGATATGGGTGAATCTCACAATACACGGCTTGCTCACGAATGTGTCTTGCGATAAGTTGGGTATACTGTGACCCAAAATCCAAGATAACGATAACTTCTTGGTTTATCATGTTACTCTTTCTGGGTGACAAAAGGATTTAGCAAATAATGGCGTAATTAAATCTAAATTGAAACATCTGAATAAGGGGAAATTGGTTATTCTTCCTCAGATGCGTGGGAGGTGTTTTTATTGTAATCTGTAGGGAGCTCAGGAATTGCAACTTCTTTACCTTCGGTTGCAGTGTGTGTGGCCTCAGAGGGCAGATTTTTATCGTTCTCAGCATCCTTCATCGGCTTATTTCGACCTACGGGGGTGATTTCAAAATCGACTATATTTTTTGGATGAGTATATTTAACAAATAACATTTCTTTTTCGGGTTTATAAAGCCAGCCGGATGAATGATCAAAATTATCGACAAGTGGCAAATCCTGATTCGCAGCTTTTACCAAGCTAGGGGCGGCCCCTAGCCCGACGATTATAGTGTAACTTGTTTCATGTTGTACATAGCGTAATCTATAGTTCAGTTGCCCGGATTGTCGCCATTGCTTATTTTCGATTTTTGCGCCGCTGCTGATATGGACGCGCCAATTCTTTCGTCGAATTATTGCAGTTGAAATGTCTGGGTCTAAATCACGGAGGGCGTAGAGGTTAGCCATAATATTTTCCGGATTGAGGTGTGGCCCTTTTCCTTCAGTGCAATAATTGTAAAAACCATCGGGGTAAGTTCCCTTTAGATCGCCATCTGTCCATTGCTGATAAGCAGCACTGATAGTAATTGCTTCTGCTATTTTTTCCCAATCTTTCTGCTGACTTTTTCTTGCTAGGCGCTGTAGGTAATATGCGTACACGAGACCACACCATTGAACAGGAACTCCGAACCACGAGTGTGTGTGAAAGCTAGTGCCAAAAACTGGTATTGATGCGCTATACATACCTGGTCGATCAGGTAAAAACCAAGAGTATATAAATAATAGTCCAGTGTTTGCCCAATATTCTGCTTGGTTTAGAAAACGTCTACTATTTGTGATTTCATAAGCTTCAAGATAGGCCGCGATACCATAGGCAGCTGCTAGGATATCAGGTTGGTGAATGGGACATTCCCATCCTTGAGCCCCGCGCGGGACGGTAAATTTTGCCATAAACTTTAGTGCTTTCAAACCTGCTTGCAACGAGTCCTGATCATTTGTAATTCGAGCAAACTTGAGTAGTTTAAAGGCTGAAATTGCTTCGGTGCCTAAAACGGAATCTCCAGTATTACCAAGTGTCTTCGTTTGATCTGTTGTGGGCTGAAACCCCCAGCTACCATCTTCACCTTGGGTTTCAATCAAATTGTCAATAACTTTTTTAATTTGATCAATTGCCGGCTCAATATCTCCGAAATAAAATGGAAATTCCCATTTTAAAATGTGACAACCTGCTTCTGAAACTAAACCTCCAATGCCTGACTCTTGGATAGTATTCTGAGCGATTTCCAGTACGCGTTGCTTTACTTCATTATCAGATGTTACTAGATAATCGTACCATAGTAGGGTTGCAAAGCTGGGAGCATTGAGAGGTGGCCAGCCAACACAGTGTCTGGACTTCTTCGTTTCCTCATCCCAAACAGAATGCATGAATCCGTGTCGTGAAAGTTCTAGAATTTCTTGGTCATTACGTGGTTGTTCTGGTAGTTCAGGAATGCTATAAGCATCAAGCCAGTGATCAACTGCTTTCAACCCAGAGGCCTTCCCATCAAGGAGGATTTCTGCTTTAATATTCATTTCTTGGTTTGGTAGAAGATTGTATGGCTTGGAGGCCTGAAGATGATTTTCATCAAGCCATTTCATTGGGGTCGGTACAAATAATCCCATCAGATGATTGTTCTGATTATCGTGCCAGTTAGGGGAGGCGAAGGCTGCAGATAATGTTTGATGTTCCCCATCCCATTTTTGTAGTGGATCCCATATTAAGCCGATTAAAGATTTCTTGTGTTCAATAGCCATTAGTGGCATTGTAATTTTATACGGGTGGGGAACCAGCCGATTATTGATTGGAGGTGTTGCATCACGGGCGCTGGATGAAGTTTCTTCTCCCTCAAGAAACTCGAGTCCTGGAAAGATCGCAAACGATTTTTTACTGCCAAAAGTTCCTTCGCCAATATACAAATTCGGACCTCTTAATACAGTCAAATTTCGGCTTTGATCTGAGTTGACTATATATGAGGTCTTAAGTCGACTTGCATTTTCGGTTGTCGAAAAGCGAAATTCGTAAGACCAAATAACACCATCGTTGTCCTTAACTTGGTCTGAAAAGGTAAGAATTGACTTACCCTCGCTGTCTCCCGAAATTCGATAGTCTTTAGGTGTGATTTTCAGAGATTGTGTAATTCCTGCTGCATCACAATAACATATTTCTGAAATTGCATTGGAAATAGCAACCTGTTGATAATCTCCGTCCTGAGCGACATAAAAGATCATATACTCAAACCCCTGCGCACCTTTTACAAAAGCCACACGGAAGTTCCCATTTCCTAATACAAGATGTTCATCATGATTAAAAGTATGAACTTTTTCGATTACCTTTTGCGATATTTCGGGGGGGGCTGGATGGATAATGATTTGTTTTTCATCAGCGAAATTAATCTTTTCACCGGGTGTCTTGTACCGTAGTGAGATGCCCATTTTAGCTAATGATGGACGCGAAAATTTACGAATTTCCCATTTCAATATTTTCTTTTCGCCCGAACTAAGATGTTTAATATGTTGAACGCTACGACCACGTTTTAATTTAAGTTTATTAATTCCAATACTAGCATCATTGGCCCGTGTGATAGGTGCCAAACCGATATTCTTGACCTGGCATTGTACTTCAAAGTTTTCATTTTCTGTGATTAGTGCCTGCTGGGTTCCTAAAACGGTTATTTCAAGTACTGGTTGATCAACGAAAAGCGAAATGTGAACCGGCGTTTTTTTACAGGTTATTTGTTGTGGTATTTGCTTAATAGCCTCTGTAGCGAGAAGATCCTGCTCGAAAACGAACCCTGTTTCTAATGTTTCAACTGTTGTTTCTTGGTCAATTGATTCGTTTTCAACAGTTACACTTGCTATGCCGCATCTGAGCCTAGGCTCTTTTTCATTTCTAGCGATTAACAGGTTTTGGGGGATTAACTTAATTAGCTGTGGTTCACCCCACAGTGCCCAGTCGTAGCTTACGTCATTCGATTCACCCGCATTGGTAATCAGCGATATTTTTCGCGTGTCTCCGGCGAAACGGGTTAAATCGACGTTGTTTTCTTTCCATTCACAAGTTAGGGAAAAACTATTACAAACTCTTTCGCCATCAATTTCAATAGCAAAATGCACACCATCTGGTTTCGTTGCCGGATAATCGAAATCGATACCGTCCCGTAATCCAACGAAGGAATAAAATATTAGTTTTTCATTGTCTTCAACAGTTGGTAATTCTACTGTATATTCGATCCGCGAATCACCTTCACTGAGGGGATGTTCGAAAATTGCTGGCTTGGCTACTCCACCAGCGAAATCCTCTTGGTTTGCTGAAGCCTCTGACACATTTGAAATATTTGCTTGATTGAAATTTTCTACAAAATTATAAAATCGATTGACTATGCCAAAGCTGCATTCGACTTGGTTTTCGGGCTCTGATATTTCCTCCTCAGCATTTCCTTCTTCAGAATTTTCGTCGGATTTTAGCCCATTTTCGTGGTCAGTCTTGGTATCGCCTTGCCTCTCAATTGCTTTATCCTTGCTTTGAGTGGGTTCGTCTCGTTTGGCTTCGCCTGTTTGTTCCGCATGGATTGATTGATCACTTTCTTCTGATTGTGAGAGATCATCATCTTTCTTTTTCCCTTTTTCGGATGATTTTTCTTGCCTATCTGAACCTTCAACTTCTAATTCGTTAGTTTTTGTATTATCTATGTTTGCTTCTGCTCTTTCTTCCTTAGGTGCTTCTTGATTCATAGGTCTTTCCGATTCTGTCGAATCTTTCTGAGAATTCTCAGAGTCCTCTGTCTGGACAAACGATGTGGCCAAAAGCATTTGAAGCGTGGTCAGCATTCAAACCTCCAAATAGAATCGCTAGCTGGGATACTGCTATTTGATTAATCTAATGGCTTTCTGTCTATTGTTGTTTGACAATATCCTTTTTTAAATGAAGGTTGAATCCAAGTACGGAGTCTCTACGATTAGACCTAGAGCCAATAGACAGTTCATGATAGCTTGGCCGGTTAACGTTTGACAGTGTTATTTCAATTATCAACTGGATTTCCTTCTCAAAATATGCGGGCTTTACATATATAGATTCTGATGATGATTTATATTAGACCAATACACCGCTATTTGTGTCCATATCTATTCTGGATTCTTGCCATTTGATCTTAGAAGAGGGTATTATATCATAGATTCAGCACATTTCAATTGGAAAACTAGGGTAGTGCCTGCTTGACTTGATTCGAGGTTTGTATGAGTGTTAGTTATCGGCGTAGGAATAACCCACTGAAGTGGATTCAAGGATTTTATTCGCGGACGTACTCCCATCCGTTCGACGGTGGGAACCAAGGCAAAATAGGCTCAATTGCACCAATACATCGTGTGCGATTTCAATCTATTGTTCCACGACATAAGTTGTCGATACCTGATGAAACGGACACGCCGGTTAGATTAATCTTTTCAGAATCTACAGTATCCCGTGGTTCAATGGGTCTTCCAATAGCAGAGGCTAATCGGGTGGACAGAATTGTCCCCAAAAAACTCTCACAAGGAAATAAACCCGTAAGGGAAGTTGAGCGCAAAACAGCCTCCCGCAATACGACTAGGTTAGTTCGCATCGGAGAATTTGAAGTTG